>Ga0308163_10000257_pt1 | contig 131211 bp, 113 predicted proteins | sample PhyTR1_FD_201037 | JGI IMG/M metagenome (GOLD analysis project Ga0308163, IMG submission 201037) | Phyllosphere microbial communities from UC Gill Tract Community Farm, Albany, California, United States - DLSLT.R1 | ecosystem: Host-associated > Plants > Phyllosphere > Unclassified | place...
TTATAGCATCTTCTAAAATCCCAATAAAACCAGATAGAAGCTTTGTCAGGATAACATTTAAAAAAAGGAAAAACAGGCTTCACCAAACATATAAATAGCTTAAGTTAATAGCATTGGTGTCCTCACCAACCGAAATAGACGCTAAAAAACCGGTGCAGATACCACCAATTAGATAGAAAATGTATTAAGAGCCCTTATTGTGAAAAATTTTCTCCTTAAAAATTAGTGAGTTAGCACTTTTTTGAAAGAATAATCTATAAAATGTTGCCGATGCCTTTTGATTATTCAATCTTGTTTCTATCTTTGCAGTCCTTACAACATCCTAACTGCGGAAGTGGCGTAATTGGTAGCCGCACCAGACTTAGGATCTGGCGCTTCACGGCGTGGGGGTTCGAGTCCCTTCTTCCGCACAACAAGATAAAGGCCGTTTCGATTTAACATCGGAACGGTTTTGTTTTTTAAAACATTGATTAATAAAAATTGATGTGCTGTTTAATCTGGAGTAGTATATGTTATTTATCTTAAATCTCATATTGCTAAACTAGGCGCTAATTGCATATCTCAATCGCTAAAAAATGAATATTACACAGGAAAAAACCGGCAACTTAAATGCTGTTGTAAAAATCAAAATCGCACCAGCTGATTATTCTGGCAAAGTAGAAAAAGCCATTAAAGATCAAGCTAAAAAAGCACAATTACCTGGTTTCCGTAAAGGGATGGTTCCTGCTGCTCACATTAAAAAAATGTACGGTAAAAGCATTTTGGTAGAAGAGGTTAACAATTTGTTAAACGATACTTTATCGAACTACATCGCTGAGCAGAAATTAGAAATTTTAGGTCAGCCATTACCACAAATGGATGATGAGCGCGAATTTAAATGGGATAACACCGACGAATTCGAATTTGATTACGAATTAGGTTTAGCACCTGCTTTTGATGTAAACGTTTCATCTAAAGATAAATACACCGAATATGTGGTTAAAGCTGATAAAGAAACTTTAGAAAGCCGTATCAAAAATATCCGTCGTAGCTATGGTAAAATGACTAACCCTGAAGTATCTGCTGAAGGTGACGTACTTTACGCTGAATTAACCCAGTTAGGTGCCGATGGTGCTGTATTCGAGGGCGGTATTTCAAGCACTGCAACACTTCGTTTAGACCTGATTAAAGACAAGAAAATCCTTAAATCATTAGTAGGTTTAAAGAAAGAAGATGAAGTTACTGTAGATTTAGTAAAAGCATTCGACGATGCTGCAGTTGTAGCTAAAGCTTTAAACATTTCTGAAGAAGATGCAGCTGATTTAAAATCTAGCTTCAAACTTTCAGTTAAAAACGTAAACCGTTTAGAAGAATCAGATTTAAACCAGGAGTTTTTCGATAAATTATTCGGTGAAGGTACTGTAACTGACGAAGCTGGTTTCAGAACTAAAATTACTGAAGAAGTAGAAAGCATGTTTAAACAAGATGCTGAGCGTAAATTATCAAACGATATTTACGAAGATCTTTTAAAGAAACACACTTTCGAATTGCCTGATGAGTTTTTACGTCGTTGGTTAAAAGCAACAAACGAGAAATTAACTGACGAAGAATTAGCTGAAGGTTATGATGATTTCGCTAAAAACCTGAAATGGACTTTAATCGAAAACAAAATCATTAAAGATAACAGCATCGAAATTAAATACGAAGATGTTGTACAGGCTGCTAAAGCTAAATTAGATGCGCAGTTCAGAATGTATAGCCCAAGCCCGCTTCCTGAAGATCAATTAGCACAATATGCTGTTCAGTTCTTACAGGAAAAAGAAAATGCAAACCGTGTTTTCGAAGAGGTTAAAGCTTTAAAAACTTTCGAACAAATTAAAACCATCGTTACTTTAGAGCAAAAAGACATCGATTACGATAAGTTTATTGCGCTTGATAAAGCATAGAGCGCTTAGCATAGGGCATGGTGTACAGGGAACTACCTGATGCATTTTGTCTGATTGTAGACGCAAATAAAAAATCTTATTTTGCTGAATGGCAAAATTTAGATTTCAAGACCTGTTAATTTGGCAAAGAGCTGTTTTTACAGGTAATAGATTATTAGATATTTCTGAAAAATTAGAAGAAATAAAAAAGTTTAGATTCGCAGAGCAGCTTCGAGGAGCTGCTCTTAGCGTATCTAATAATATTGCAGAAGGTTCGGGTTCTAATTCAATACCTGATTTTAAAAGATTTTTAAATTTTGCCCACCGATCTGTATTTGAAAATGCCAATATTCTACTGGTATTGAATTTAAGGATGTTGGTTTCTGACAAGGATTTGGCTGAGTTATTAGAAGATTTAGATATTTTAGCCAGGATGATTTCTAATTTTTCGAAAAGTTTGAAATAGAGCGTGCTATATTGTCAGTGATTTTCATGTGGTATACTCTTTGTCTAAACAAGATATAATTGAAATATTATTTATATTTTGGTTTATATTATTCACGAAACGATGGGGAACAAGAGCGCTCAGCGCTATGCCCTCTGCTAAAAAACTCAAATAATGAACATAGACTCACAAGAATTCAGGAAATTTGCCGTTAAACATCAGGGAATTGGCGGTTTACACGTAGATAAATTTATTGCACAGGCTAATCTGAACCCTCAGAATATGACGCCATATATTATTGAAGAACGTCAGTTAAACGTTGCTCAAATGGATGTATTTTCGAGGTTAATGATGGACCGTATTATCTTTTTAGGTGATGCGATTTATGATCAGAATGCAAACATCATCCAGGCGCAATTGTTATTCTTGCAATCGGCTGATGCAGAACGTGATATTCAGATTTATATTAACTCTCCGGGCGGTTCGGTATATGCTGGTTTAGGTATTTACGATACCATGCAGTACATTCAGCCGGATGTAGCTACAATTTGTACCGGTATGGCAGCATCAATGGGCGCTGTTTTATTGGTAGCAGGTGCTAAAGGTAAACGGGCTGCTTTACCACACTCAAGAGTAATGATTCACCAGCCATCAGGAGGTGCACAAGGTGTGGCATCTGATATGGAGATCAACTTAAGGGAAATGTTGAAATTGAAAAAAGAATTATACGATATAATTTCAGAGCACTCTGGACAGTCTTATGACTGGGTAGAGAAAGCTTCAGACCGCGATTACTGGATGACTGCCGATGAGGCAAAAGGGTTTGGTATGGTTGATGAAGTTTTATCGAGAAACGCAAATAAAAATGGCGAAACAAAATAAAGAATCCCGCTGCTCATTCTGCCATTCTGGCAAGCATGAAACTTTAATGTTAATTGAAGGTATGGATGCGTTTATCTGTGATAAATGCGTTACCCAGGCCAATCAGTTGCTTGCGCAGGAGCTAGGAACCAAAGGGACGAAAAATATTCAGGAGGCGATAAATTTATTAAAGCCTCTTGAAATTAAACAACACCTTGATCAGTATGTAATTGGTCAGGATGATGCGAAAAAAGTATTAGCTGTTGCAGTTTATAACCACTATAAACGTTTAAACCAAAAGGTTGATAAAGACGAGATTGAGATCGAGAAATCGAATATCATGTTGGTGGGAGAAACAGGAACAGGTAAAACCTTATTAGCTAAAACTATCGCTAAAATCTTGCATGTGCCTTTCTGTATCTGCGATGCAACGGTTTTAACTGAGGCCGGTTATGTAGGAGAGGACGTAGAGAGTATTTTAACCCGTTTGCTTCAAGCTGCAGATTATGATGTAACTGCTGCCGAGCGCGGTATTGTGTATATTGATGAGGTAGATAAGGTGGCCCGTAAAAGCGATAATCCATCTATTACACGCGATGTATCGGGTGAAGGTGTGCAACAGGCTTTATTGAAGATTTTAGAAGGTACTGTGGTAAACGTTCCACCTCAGGGAGGGCGTAAGCACCCTGATCAGAAAATGATCCCGGTAAACACCAATAATATCCTCTTTATTTGCGGTGGTGCATTTGATGGCATTGAACGTAAAATCGCCAACCGTTTAAGAACACAGGCTGTAGGTTACAAAGTAAAGAAAGATGAAACAGTTTTAGATCTTAAAAATCTTTATAAGTATATTACACCTCAGGATTTGAAATCTTTTGGATTAATTCCAGAGTTGATTGGCCGTATTCCGGTGCTTTCGCACTTAAATCCATTAGACAAAGAGTCGCTGAGAAATATCTTAACGGCACCTAAAAATTCATTAATTAAGCAATATGTTAAGCTTTTTGCTTACGAAGATGTTAAATTAGTGTTTGATGATGAGGTTTTAGATTTTATTGTGGATAAAGCAATGGAATATAAATTGGGTGCACGTGGTTTAAGATCAATATGCGAAGCGATTATGCTTGATGCCATGTTTGATACACCTACCCAGACGGATGTCAAGGAATTGCATATCAATCTCGATTACGCGATAGAAAAATTTGAAAAGGCTGACTTTAAAAAGTTGCAGGCCGCTTAAAAAAAATCAAATCCTTCCCGTAATTCGGGAGGGATTTTTTATAATACATCATTTTTTAACGCTAAGCGCTATGCGCCATGCTCAATGCTAAAAGATATGAACGAAGAAAAAGACGTAAAGAAAGACGAAGCTGCAGTAGAGAAAGCAAAAAAAGTAAAAGAAGTAGAAACTCCGGTTAAAGCCGGATTAAAATCGAAAGAAGAGATTGTAAAAAACTGGTTGCCGCGTTACACGGGCAGGCCTTTAGATCAGTTTGGCGATTATATTCTGCTTACCAATTTCAGTAAATATGTAACCATGTTTTCGGAGTGGAACGATAACGCGCCGATTATGGGCTTAGATAAGCCAATGCAGAGTGTTACTGCCAATGGAATAACGATAATTAACTTCGGTATGGGTAGCCCGCTGGCAGCAACCATGATGGATTTACTAACAGCGATTAAGCCAAAAGCAGTCTTGTTTTTAGGTAAATGCGGCGGTTTAAAGAAGAAAAACCAGTTGGGTGATCTTATTCTACCAATCGCAGCAATCAGGGGAGAAGGAACATCGAATGATTACCTGCCTGCAGAGGTACCTGCATTACCGGCCTTCGCCTTGCAGAAAGCGATATCGACTACAATACGTGACTATGGTCGCGATTACTGGACGGGAACCTGTTATACCACCAACCGCAGGGTTTGGGAGCACGATAAGGAATTTAAGAAGTATTTAAAAACATTAAGGGCAATGGCAGTAGATATGGAAACTGCGACCATTTTTACCACAGCATTTGCCAATAAAATACCTGCAGGTGCACTGTTATTGGTTTCCGATCAGCCAATGATACCGGAAGGCGTTAAAACCGCTGAAAGCGATAGCAGCGTTACCGAAAAATATGTAGAAACGCATCTGCACATTGGTATCGATTCGTTAAAACAGTTAATTAATAACGGTTTAACCGTGAAACACTTGTTGTTTTAAACCGGAAACAAACATAGAACACGCCACCCTGAGAAAAAGAGCGTCACCCTGAATTTATTTCAGGGGCTCCAGGTTTTATATGGAGCTGAAACAAATCCGATAGCTATGGGATTTATTTTAGGCTCTCCAGTTTTTAAAGGGTGAGATGCTGAAATGAATTCAGCATGACGCATGAGGGGGAGGGGGCGTTATCCTAAATAGCAGGTCGTCATTTCGAGCGGAGCACAGCGAAGTCGAGAAATCCTTAAGGTTCTGCAATCGGATCAAAAGCAAAGCACAAAAAAGGTCCCGATCAAAAATCGGGACCTTTTTTTGTATAGAAGATATCTTGCTTATCCTAAATAAGATTTCAAAATCTTACTTCTTGAGGTATGACGTAAGCGTTGTAGCGCTTTATCTTTAATCTGACGAACACGCTCGCGTGTTAAGTTAAATTTCTCACCAATCTCTTCAAGAGAAAGCGGGTGATTAGAACCTAAGCCGAAGAATAAAACGATAATTTCTCTTTCTCTTTCTGTTAAAGTAGAAAGTGAACGTTTAATTTCCTCTGATAAAGATTCGTTAATTAATGAGCTATCTGTGTTTGGCTCGTGGTTTTCTAATACATCCAATAATGTATTTTCTTCACCCTGAACAAAAGGAGCATCCATTGATACGTGACGGCCAGAGTTACTCAAAGTGTCCGAAATTTTATCCACTGTAGTTTCTAAAATGTCGGCAAGTTCTTCTGGAGATGGCTCGCGTTCGTATTCCTGCTCTAATTTAGAGAAAGCTTTACTGATTTTACTTAACGAACCTACCTGGTTTAAAGGTAAACGTACAATACGGCTTTGCTCGGCAATAGCCTGTAAAATCGACTGACGAATCCACCAAACGGCATAAGAAATGAATTTGAAACCTTTGGTCTCATCAAAACGTTTTGCCGCTTTAATTAAGCCCAGGTTACCTTCATTAATTAAATCACCTAAAGTTAAACCCTGATTTTGGTATTGTTTTGCAACAGATACAACGAAACGTAAGTTGGTTTTAGTTAATCGCTCTAATGCAGCCTGATCGCCCTCACGAATCTTCCTTGCTAAAATTACTTCCTCTTCTGCTGTTATTAAATCTACTTTACCAATTTCGTGCAGGTATTTATCTAACGATTGGCTTTCACGATTGGTAATGGATTGCGTTATCTTGAGTTGTCTCATTTATACGTTTTGTGTGCTCTTTAATTATTGAGTGTGCAAAGTTACGAAATAGTATAGCAATCCGAAAGGATAATATGCTGAAAATGTTATCGTTTGCACAAGATTTTTACAGTTTTACTTACAGCAAAAATCATTCCAAATAAAATTATGTCACTAAAAATTGTTTTCTGCGAGTAATGATTGTTATTCGAATATTATTTATTGTAAAACAATAAATATGTTTTGATTTATAATAATTTTTAGTTTATACTTGTGCGATAAATAATTGAATTATTATGACGTTTTTAAGTTTTCCGATTCTTGTATTAAGAAATACAAGCTTGTATTTTCAGGTAACTTAAGCAGGCAGGATTTTCTGTCAGTAAGACAATACTTTTAATATTTATTGTAATCAATAAACCAATTTAACGCCCTTATGAATAAACTTCTAAAAATTTTCAGGTATGCCGGGTTTAGCCTGGTTTTTATTGCATTGGTTTCCATTGCTAATCATTTAATTATTGCTGTAAGTAATTACAATGCCAGAGCGCTTTCTGTTAATCTGGTAGAAAATGATGCTGCAGCGCAAGTTAAAACGATGGGTGAGGCTAAATTTATTAACAGCCATTTTGGGGCATACCAGTTTAAACCAACCTTGATACAGGCTGTTTTGCTTTCGAACGACGGAGCTGATCAGGTTTTTGCCAATGCGGTTTTTTATCTCATTATCGGGAGCATAATTCTGCTCATAGCTTATAAAAGGCCAAAATGGCTCGAAAATCTGACAGAAAATACGTTGTGGCAATTTGTAGGTGCAGGTGCAATATTGTTTTTTGCTTTAAAATTTCTATTCCTATTTCTGATTCAGGGTTACGTGGAGGATTTGACAGGGAAAGCTTTTAAATATCTTCATAACGATGCCGGCGATTACAATTTAGGGGGCGTTTCTCTTGTTGTTATACTCAGCATAATTTACGAGCTGCTTTCTTACTCCAGAAAGCTTAAACAGGAAAATGACTTAACAATATAGATATGAAATACAAAATATTTGCAAGGATAGTCAGGGTGTTTTTAATATTGGGTATTATCCTGATGGTTTTTACTACATTTTTACAAGTAGGTAGTAATCTTTTCGGATACAAGAGTTACATAAAAATATCTAATAGCGGAACAATTGGCGACTATGAAAAAGGTTATTTATTACCCATGAGCCTTAGTTTATCGATACCAGATACCGTAACCGAGTATAAAAAAACTGGTAATGTTACATCAACAGTGAGTGTTTTTAATGACTTAGAAAAAACAAGCTTCGAGAAACCTCACGACTCTTTAATTGAAAGGAGGGTGGTGAATAAGTTGAAGGTTTGGGGCGATCAATCTCCGGTTAAGATTTCTAATCGTATTGTTTTTAATGGTAATGTAATGATTAAGGTAAATTCGAAAGAAAAAAGCGACACCTTTTTTTGGGGGTTATATTATTTTATTCAACTATCTTTTTATGTAGTGATATTTGTTATGCTAATAAAGTTGATTAATAACTACTTGAATAATAATTTTTTAAATACCGGAAGTTTTAATCTTATATCGTGGTTAGGGATATTGTTCTTAATACAGGAAATATTAAACTTTTCTTTTATTTACGCCTTTAGCATAATTATACCTGCTGTAAGTTTAGATACTCAGGCATTAATTGGTCAATACTATTCTAATGGTGTAAGAATGAGCCTTAATTTCGGAGGGCCTATAGATTTTTCTAAAATATTTATTGGCCTTATAATTATCATCTTATCCAAAGTTATCAAAGATGCGGTATTGATTAAACAAGAAAACGACCTTACTATTTAATTGCGCAACGGGAAATGGCTATAATCGTAAATCTGGATGTAATGCTTGCCCGGCGTAAAATGTCGCTTACAGAATTAAGTGAGCGGGTAGAAATAACCATGTCTAATTTATCAATATTGAAAACGGGTAAGGCTAAAGCAATCCGTTTTGAAACACTGGAAGCAATTTGTACGGTTTTGGATTGCCAGCCAGGCGATATTCTTGAATTCCGCGCAGAGTAAACCTTCAGGTTTTCAAAAACCTGCGAGTTTTGATCTGAGCCAAGCACCACAAGCCTCTGTTAAATAAACCTGATAGTACGAAAAGCCCGGAGCGAAGCATGAGTGAGGACTTGTAGGGATAGCAGGGCAGGAGGCCGCCATAAAAACAGGAACCGATCATTTTCAGAAAACGAAACATGTCTAAATAGATCTCTCCGTTCCGCTATGCTACAGTCGGGATGATGACATTTATTATAGGTTTTGGGAAAATAAGAGAATAAAAAAAAACCTTCCAGTTTTCACGAGGGCACTGAAAAAGTCCCTTAATTCAAAAGGATAAAGGAGTAGAAAACTAGTTTTTCTGCTCCTTTTTTTGTATTTTAAAGGTGTATTATTACTGCTTTTAGATGCTGCTTCAACAACAAAAAATCCAGTTTAGCGAGTTCTCCAGGCTTTATGATCTGATTGTTCCCAAAGAGAACCTACTGCGCAAGATTAACGAGCTTATAGATTTTGGTTTTATATACGATGAGCTTCTGGATAAATACTGTCCGGACAACGGGCGTAACGCTGAGAGTCCTGTGCGGATGTTCAAATACCTGCTTTTGAAAACCATATATACCGTTTCGGATGTTGATGTCGTAGAGCGTTCCCGCTATGATATGTCCTTCAAATATTTCCTGGAGATGTCCCCAGAAGAAGACGTGATTAATTCAAGCTCATTGACCAAGTTCAGAAAGCTTCGTCTTAAGGATATGGACCTTTTAAACCTTCTGATTGGCAAAACCGTTTCCCTGGCATTGGAAAAAGGCATTATCAAATCTAGGTCCATCATTGTCGATGCGACGCATTCACTTTCCAGGTCCAATCCATATTCACCTATTGAAGTACTCAGGCAACGCTCGAGGTTACTTCGAAAAGCAGTGTATCTAATGGATGATGATTTCAAGGTTCAGATGCCTGAGAAAAATGATTCAAATGATATCCTTAAAGAAATAGAGTACTGTAGCAAATTACAAAAACTTATCGAGTCTGATGAAACACTAAGAGAAATCCCTGCTGTGAAAGAGAAGCTGAACCTCTTAAAGGAAACAGTAGAAGATACTCGGGAGAATTATGCGATATCCAAAGATATGGATGCCAAGATTGGCCACAAAACAGCTGACAGCAGTTTTTTTGGTTACAAAACCCATTTGGCAATGACAGAGGAACGTATCATAACAGCTGCTGTTGTCACATCAGCTGAGAAGGGCGATGGTCCTGAACTGCCAAAATTATTGGATCAGACACAGTCTAACGGAATGGAGGTTGACACTGTCATAGGTGATGCTGCCTATGCCGGCAAGAAAAACCTCAAGCTTAAGGATTTGAGCGGAAATAAGATCAAGATAGTTGCCAAGATGAACCCGGCAATTACCCAAGGTGCGAGGAAAGAGGAGGAAAAGTTTGATTATAATAAAGACGCGGATATGTTCGTATGTCCTGCAGGGCATCTGGCTATGTACAAACGGGTGCAGGGCAAAAAGGTAGACAGGAAAAACCAGGCGATGACCTATTATTTCGATATCGAAAAATGCAAAATATGCCCGCTAAGGGATGGCTGCTACAAACCGGAAGCCAAGAGCAGGACGTACTCGGTTGCAATAAAACCAGATGAGCACAAAGAGCAGGAAATATTCCAACAAAGCGAGTACTTCAGGGAAAAGTCAAAACACAGATATAAAATTGAGGCGAAAAATAGTGAATTGAAAAATGTGCACGGATACGACAGAGCAAATTCCTATGGCCTTGAAAGTATGAAAATGCAAGGTGCACTTGCCATATTCGTGGTAAATCTAAAAAGAATACTAAAATTCTAAAACGGGATCATAATTGCTTAAAAATACCCCAAAAAGAACCACAAAACACTAAAATTTGGCGAGAGACCTTATTGGGTTGGGACCAGTAAAAAATATAAAAACACTCAAAAACAAAAAGCGGATGGAGATCTTATGACCTACACATCCGCTAATCTTTTTATAGACCATTTTAAGTCTACTTTTTCAGTGCCCTCGTTTTCACTGAAAGGTTTTTTATGTGTTTTTAGCTTTAGTCTTTCAACTTTCAGCTTGAATTATGCTTGTTCAGCCAACACTTTAGTTACTAAATCAGCAGCTTCTTTTAAAGCAATTGCCGAGTAAACCTGAAGGCCAGACTCGTCGATTAATTTTTTAGCCTCTTCAGCGTTTGTACCTTGTAAACGGCAGATGATTGGCACAGGGATATTTCCGATTTCTTTATAAGCATCGATAACACCTTGAGCAACACGGTCGCAACGTACAATACCACCAAAAATGTTGATTAGGATAGCTTTAACGTTAGGATCTTTCAAAATGATGTTGAAAGCCGCTTTAACAGTTTGTGCATTTGCAGTTCCACCTACATCAAGGAAGTTAGCAGGCTCACCACCAGCTAATTTAATGATATCCATGGTAGCCATAGCTAAACCAGCACCGTTAACCATACAACCTACGTTACCATCAAGGTTAACGAAGTTCAGGTTGCTTGCGCTTGCTTCAACTTCCATTGGATCTTCTTCTGTAACATCGCGCATTGCTGCGTAATCAGGGTGACGGAATAAACCGTTCTCATCCAGATTTACTTTAGCATCAACAGCAATTACTTTATCATCAGAAGTTTTTAATACCGGATTGATTTCGAACATTGAAGAGTCGGTAGCTTCGTAAGCTTTGTATAAAGCAGAAACAAATTTTACCATCTCTTTGAAAGCGTTACCGCTAACACCTAAATTAAAGGCAATTTTACGTGCCTGGAAACCTTGTAAACCAACTTTAGGATCGATTTCTTCTTTGAAGATTAAGTGCGGCGTGTGCTCAGCAACTTCTTCGATATCCATACCACCTTCGGTACTGTACATGATGATATTGCGGCCTTTTGCACGGTCTAACAATACTGAAATGTAGAATTCTTTCGTTTCAGAAGCACCTGGATAGTAAACATCCTGAGCTACTAAAATTTTGTTCACTTTTTTACCTTCTGGTCCGGTTTGAGGAGTTACCAGTTGCATGCCGATAATGTCGGTAGCACGTTGTTTTACTTCTTCAAGGTTTTTGGCCAATTTAACACCACCACCTTTACCGCGACCACCAGCGTGGATTTGCGCTTTAATTACAACCCAGTCAGAATTATAATCAGTTTTCAGTTGCTTAGCAGCCTCAACAGCTTGCTCAGGAGTGTCGGCAACTATTCCTTCTTGAACGTTAACACCGAAACTTTTTAATATTTGTTTACCCTGGTATTCGTGAATATTCATCTGTTTATATTTTTGTCTTTATCTGTCAGATGGAGCCTTTTACTATTAAAAAAAATATTTTAACAGCATCGGGTTCATTTGCTACAAAATTTGCCCAAAGCTACAATTTCAAACCCTTTAAACAAATAGAAATTACCGATTTTTTCAGAAAATGAACGTTTTATGTTAATCGGTAAAAAGAGGCCTGCAGGATTGGGCTTTTTTTGTTTAAACCTTATTTGCGACTTCTGGTTTTAAACCCAAAGCAGGCTCTGTGGCTGTGCTAAAGTACCTTTTTAGCTAAGTTTTTAACTTCATCCTTAAATTTCTGATCAAAAACCTCTTTAAGCGTTTTTGTTTTTAAGTTGTAAATAAAATATTCAACTTCATCCTCTCCGTTAAATTCCTTATCGCCATTCGAATCCCTGGTTAAGTTCATTAAAATCAGATCATGTTTTTCATCTATTGTCCAACTGCTTAATTCGTAATTATTTGGCGATATTCTGGTAAAGGATTTTCCTTCCAGATTAGATATGTAAAGTTTGCCGGGGTCTTTGGGCGTTAATCTTTTGTCGCCATCGTAATCCGAATCTGTAATGTTGTAATAAATAAATTGATCGGATAGGGTTAGTGGATGGTTTGAAGCTTTTTCTGCCTGGCCAATAGAGAAAGAATTGATGATGATTTTTTCTTTGGTGAGCAATTCGTTTTGACCGGAAGTGGTGTTGTGAAATACAAGATTCCAATGATTGGTACTGGCTTGCCTTTTATAACTTTCTTCATCATCGCCGTTTAACCTTAAGGGGTAGATCAGCATATCGGTTTTATTAACAATTATCGGAGAATCGTATTTAATTTTTGGGTAAATCTTGGTTTTTGGGGCGGTGGTTCCATTAACAGAAACGGTTTTGTTTTCTTCAGTACAGGCTGTTGTGAGCAGTACATTGCTTAACAAAACAAGGGAAAAGAGTTTTTTCATAGTCGTTAATTTTGAGATTTAAATAGGTTAAGGTAGCAAATTTAAGCTTTACCTCCCGGCTTTAATTGAGGCGGGAGGTAGTAAACAGATCAGCTGCCGGCAAAAGGTGTTCCGAAGATACCCACTGCCAATTCGGCCCATATTAGGAATAAGGCAAGTAGGATGATGAGTAAAATTACTGTTCTTAATGTGCCTGTTTTTAAGTTTCTGATAACAAGTTCTATGGCCAGACCAGTGCTTAACAAGAGGGTACCGGCTACCATGAAATCGGTTAAATCCCATTTTACTTCATTGGTAAATTGCATGGCTATAAGCGGAATGCTTAAAATTAATGCCACAACACCAAGGATAATAGCAATCCTTGTTGCTGGCGAACTTAATGTTGACTGTAGATTTTTCATGATTTTAAATTTAATATAGTGTTTTTTAATTGTTTGACTGTAGTAAAACCTTTGCTTCCCGATGCAAAGTGCATCGGGATAAACTAAATCCAACAAAAGTTAGCAAAGGCGAGAGGTTAATTGTACAGGATTTTTAAAATTTGCTTAAATGCTTACGTAATAAATAATGATGTCTTTTTGGTTGTTTAGGAATCCAATGAAATGGTGTTGCATGCCTTCGTTTTGATTTTTGCGTCCCTTCCAGATAATCTCCTTGATGTTTTTATTTGAATCTAAGATCTCATTAAGTGTTTCGGTATGGATGAGATCGGCTTGTTCAAAATCTTTACTTTGATCAATCTCCTTGTAAAGATTACGATAGTCTGTTTCTGAAAGTCTTATTAGTGAAACAGAATGATAACTGCCTTGAAAATCAGGATAACTTGCCGATTTGTCGATAATTTCAGCTGATTTTGGTGCCAATTTTCCTACAACATTTTTGTATTCTTCGAAATAAAATGACTCGTTGGGATAAAATGCCGTGTAGATTGAATAAAAAATGCACAGTTGCAGTATACTTAATAATGAAATTAATATGCCTTTTAATCTCCGGTTCGATCTCCTTTGGCTAATAAAAACAATGATTACTAAAGGAAGTATCGCAACTATTGCGGCGATTACCAGAACAGTTAAAAATTTAATCAGAAAAAAATCCATAAATTATTTTATTAAATCTTTCAAAACGTTGTTATTCGTTGTGCCATCTTTAAATATGAAAGCGACTTTCATCTGCTTATAATTATTTTTGATTTCTCTCAATCCCAAAATATTTCGCTGTATTCCAATCCTGCAAATTCCATGATAGCCAGCTTACCGTTTGATAGCGCTCTTTAAAATAACCAATGCGCTCATCCAGCAGTTCGCTGTAAAACTGTGTGTTTTTGGCTTTAGCAATTTCTTTTCCGTAAAGATCTTTTGCGGGAGTGTAATGCAATTTTGAACGATTTTGATCTAATAAAGGCAAAGTTTTATCAGATAACGAGAGCAGGTAATCGGCATCTACTGCAACCTTATCGCTGTGGGAAAGGTTGTATTTGGCGATAAAAACATCCCAGTTTACCAGACTGAAAGCAAGCAGGAGTACAAACCAGATATTTCCGTTTACTTTAAAAAGATAAAATAGGGTTCGTTCTTTCGCAACTTTGAGGTAAACGGTGGCCAGGCCAATGATACAAAGGATAGCGAAAACCAAAACGCCGATTCTCTTATGGGTGAGGCCATAAAATTCGATATAATAGCCGTCGCGGATGAACACGGAAATAATGAGGATAAAATTCTGCACCATCCAGGCAATAGCCAAACTTTTTAGGGTTTTGCTTTTGTGGTAAAAATTCAGGTTACCACGGAAGAAATATAAAATTACTGCCATGGCGAGCACGATACTGAAAATTAAGGCATTGGTGCCATCGTGCAGGTCGGCAGAGAAATTACCTTCCGGTTTATAACCGAACCAGAGTGTCGAAATATCGATCAGGTTAACACATAAGAGCAGCAGGTTTAACGAAATAAAGGATATGAGGCCGATGATATATTCGGTTTTCAGGGCCATTTTTTTAGTGATAATCTGGCTGGTAAAAGTATGGGCAACTTCGTACCAGATGCTTCTTGGCTTTTTGCCCCGTCTTATCCTTAATAATTTTTCGTTACAGCTGGCTTCAAGCTTTTCGATGCTTTTGTTGTAAAAAGTGATGATTAAGCCGGCAGTTAAAAATACGCCAAAACAGAAATGCATAAAGCGTGGAAGGCTCAAATCCTGGAAGATAAAACCGAAAATATTATCGAAAAAGTTAAAAATACCGGTGAAAGTGGTTTCTAAATAATGCCCGAAAATTTGGTTGGCACCACTGTATATGGCAGTGAAAACGAAAATGATAAATAGCGGAAGTATGATGTATTTGATGGGCTTAAATACAGGCTTCAGATCGAATTTACCAATCTTAAGTTCAGAGAGCCTTTTAATTAAAGTTGCCGGTACAGTAATGATCTGAAGCGCGGTAGCCAATGCTGCAATGTAAATGGTGCGTACCGCCTGGTAATGGGCAAAGCCAACAAAGAACAACAGGCTGATACAATAACTTACGCTGGTTAATACCGAATTGTTTACCACTACAAGTACTGCTGCCAGCAAGTGTGCAAGTGTATAAACTTTGAATTTGTTGCTTTTGGCTACCTCACTGTTAAAGAGCGTAACTGCTATAATAAAAATACTATAAATCAGTTGGTTCAAAGCCAGCCACTCTTCCCAGAAGATGTAGCTAAAAAGCAATCCGCCGAGCAGGGTAGAAAGCAGTAAAAAGTTGGATTTCGTTTTCATTTTGTTTAAGATTTAATTAGAATTTAATGCCAGGAAGCAATAGAATATGCTTAGTGGAATGTTTAGGAGCATTAAGAACATGATGGCTACAATTTTTCGCCAATGGTCTTTTTGCCTGAAGCACTCTAAGAGAAGGACAAGAAAAAATATTCCATTTATTATGGTAGCTAAATAAATGTATAATAGTCCTACGAACATTAGTTCATCAACTTTTAGCGCAAAGTATGTTAAAAGTATAATGGTGCCAATTGATGCTGAAATTATGGTCATCCATTTGCCTGTTTCAATGAGTTCAGGTCTTTTTATTTCTTCCATTTTTATGTTTTTGAAAGTGCTTTGAATTTCAAAGTAATTAGTTAAAAAAAATTGCTTACAGCTTCTTAATCATTTTTTCGAGTGCATCTAAATGCGCTTTAAAAGCCTGCTTGCCCAATTCGGTAATAGAGTAGGTCGTACTGGTTTTGCGACCAATAAAACCTTTGTGTACCTTAATAAACTCGGCCTGCTCCAAAGTATTCAGATGCGAGGCGAGGTTACCGTCGGTAAGTTCAAGCATTTGTTTTAAATCGTTAAAGCCAATTTCATCGTTCACGACCAGTACAGACATTACGCCCAGCCTGATCCTGCTATCGAAAATCTTGTTTAAATCTGCTATCGGATTCTTCATCTTATTGGCCTCTTTCGTATTTAAAATACATTACCAATCCGTAAATAATGTGTAAAACACCAAAACCAAATGCCCAGAAAAACAGTCCGTAGCCAACATAAAACATGCATACTAAGCCCAAAATAACTTCGCAGTAACCCAGGTAACGGATATCGCTGTAGGTATACTTGCTGGCATTGATGAGTGATAACCCATAAAAAATTAAACAGGTTGGTGCAATAATGCTATAGGTATTGGGGTGGTTAAGGAGCAAGGCAATAATGAACAAACCACCGGCTGCCAATGGAGTAAACAAATTAATCAATAAAGATTTTGAAGTTTTATCCCAGATGGGCAGATTATTTTTCTGGCTTTTACGGTAAGTAAATAAAATGCCGCCGGCCAAAGCAATTACCAAAACAAACACGCCAAGCTTAATAAGATTAAATTCGAGGTCCATTTCTCCGCTTACACCATAGCCATAACCCCGTTTATTCACAAATTTATCAATCTCATCATGCGCCAAATAAGCACCAATTAATGCAATAACGCCGGCAAAAACGCCAGATAAACCACTCAATGAAATAAACCTCGACGATCTATCCATCATTTGCCTGATATCTTTTAATGCATTTAGCTGTTCTTCTGAGTTGCTCATTTTAAAAGTGCTTTGTTTTTCAAAGTTAAATAAGAAAATGATAATTGCAAATTTTATTTTTTTTGGATGGGTAGTATCAAGTATTAAGCCGGCAGTATCAAGATGAGATAAGTTAGCCCGAGTGAGTCTTTTCGCTTTGGTCTTTAGTCTTTCAGCTTTGGTCTTTCTGCTTTTTTACTAAATTTGACACATGCTAAAAGCCACTGGAATAAAAAAGTCGTACGGAAATCTGCAGATCCTGAAGGGTGTTAATTTTGAAGTGCAAAAAGGAGAGATTGTGAGTATAATAGGGCCATCTGGCGCTGGAAAAAGTACGTTACTACACATTTTAGGAACTTTGGATAAACCTGATTCGGGTGCTGTTGAATTAAAAGGATCGGTAATCAGCGGTTTAAGTGGCGATTTATTAAGCACTTTCCGCAATAAGAACATTGGGTTCGTATTTCAGTTTCACCATTTGCTACCTGAGTTTAGTGCGCTCGAAAACGTGTGTATACCGGCTTTCATTGCTAAAACAAATAAAAAACAGGCCGAAAATAGAGCGCTTGAATTGCTTGAACTTTTCGGACTTAAAGACCGTGCGCACCACAAACCGAACCAGTTATCGGGTGGCGAGCAGCAGCGTGTAGCCATTGCCCGGGCGTTAATTAATAATCCAGCTATTATATTGGCCGATGAACCTTCGGGGAACCTCGATTCTGAAAATGCAGCAGCCCTCCACCAGTTATTTGTTAGTTTGCGCGATAACTTTCAACAAACTTTTGTAATTGTTACGCATAACGAACATCTGGCAAAAACGAGCGACAGGGTGGTGATGATGAAAGATGGGTTAATTGTATAGCCAGGATAAAGAAAGCAAGACCTTAAGAGAAATACAAAATCATTCTTTCATTCAATAATTCTTTAACTCTCTCTCATTCAGAATTCATTCATTAATCAATTTATTATTCAACATTGAAAATACTCATTACCGGAGGAAACAACGCAAAAGCCTTAAAGCTGATGAAGGCATTTCCCAATCATTTCGTTTTACTTGCCGATTATGGTGAAGTGGCAACCATTGCTACCGAAAAATATGCTTTCACCTCTTTAGGCGTACTTAACCAAGACAGCATTGCGCACATTTTATTGAATTTTTGCATTACTGAGGGGATTGATTGCATTATTCCGCTGCACCGTTACGAGGTAGAACCGTTGGCTAAATCGGCTGTGCTTTTTGGCGAATATGGCATTCAGGTTTTATTGCCAGATGCGGATTCTATAGTAACATATTTGGCCCCCGAAAAAACTACATTTCAGAACTTCGCTGTTTTTGTTGGAGGCGAATGTGTTTTTGCAAGTGGCAAGGAAATTTTTGTCAGGACTGAAGAAAAATTAAATGGCGTATTTGGTTATCAAGTAGCAGACGATGAATTAAAACTTTTTACAATATAATATGGATGTTAATCAACATATAAAAGATAAGCAGCTGGTTATTTTCGAACTCGACGATGTACTTTTTCCTGAAAAGGATTATCTGCTGCAGGTATATTATCTGTTTGCCCAGTTTATCGAATACAGCGAGCAAAAGGGAGCAGGACCTATTATTGAATTTATGCGTGCCGAATACGAAAAAAACGGTGCCACACAACTTTTCGAAGAAACAGCAAAACAATTTGGTATCGATGGCAAGTACAAAGACAATTTTGATCTCTTGCACCAGAATGCTCGCCTGCCTTTGAAACTATTGCTCTATAAAAACATGCTTTCGTTAATGCAGGAGCTGGTTGTAGACCGTAAAAAGATATGTATTGTAACGGCAGGCAATGCCGAACAGCAGCTCAATAAAATAAAGCAAACCGAGTGGAATGGTTTAGAACAATACCTAACCGTTTATTTCAGCGATGAATTGAACCAGCCAAAAGCAGAAATTTTCCAGAAGATACTAAACGACAATAATTTATCGCCAAATGAAGCGTTAGTTGTTGGTGCAAATAATTTTGATGAAGAACAATCTAAATTAGTTAATTTGCCGTATATTGTGTCACTAGAAATTTACAAATAAATATGTTTAGAAAAATTTTCTCGCAAAATGTATTTTTGGGCGCTTTAATTATGGCGGTAGGCTGCACTGTTTCTTGTAAAAAAAGCAGTACCGAACCCGATGCTACTGTAGAATCTAACTTGTTGCAAACACCAACTAATGATAGATCGCTACTGACTAAAGATTCGATTTTTTTATATGCCAAGCAAACCTATTTCTGGAATGTGGGTATGCCTAATTACGATACTTTTAATCCGAGGCAATACAGCTCAAATAATGCCATAATAGCTGCATTTAAAGCTTTGCCGAGTACTGGAGGGAAAGATAAATATTCTTTTATTGATGATGGATCTGTAGCCAGCCAGTTAAGTGGAGCAGGCGAAGATTATGGTTTCTCTGCTAATTTTGATGCCTCCGATTTGTTAAGGGTAACTTATGTTTATCCAGGCTCTCCTGCAGATCAGCAAGGGTTAAAGCGGGGGTATCAGCTTACGAAAGTGAACGGCGGTGGAACTTCACGATCGAGCAGTACCGATATTGCCAATTTAAACGCTTCAATATTTGGCGATAACCCGTCAATTTCATTGACTTTTTTAAAACCAGGCGCAACATCGCAGGATGTTGTGATTAACCGCGGTAGCTACAATATTAATCCTGTTTTGTTTAGTAATACTTATACTGTTGGGGCAAAAAAGATTGGTTATATTGTATTTAATAGCTTTACCACCAATGCATCGACAGCCCTGGATGCTGCTTTTACGAAATTTACAACCGATGGGGTTACTGAGCTGGTTGTAGATTTAAGGTACAATGGCGGTGGTTCTGTAGCTACATCCGAATTGTTTACCAACCTAATTGCACCTCCTGCCCAAAATGGTAAAATTATGTACACTACATACTGGACCAAAACCATGCAGGATGGGGCAGCAACGATTTTGCAGAACCAGAAATTTTATGCCAAAGGTAATGATGGAGTAACCAGGCTCTATTCTTATTTCGATTATTCTTATAAACCAACAATGGCAGCCGGTAACCAGGAGGCTTTTGCCAAACGTGGTGCCTTAAACGGTTTAACCAGGGTTTATTTTTTGGTTACCAGAAGCACCGCTTCGGCCAGCGAGTTATTGATTAACAATTTAAAACCCGTGTTGGATGTGAAATTAATCGGTAAAACTACATACGGCAAGCCGGTAGGTTTCTTCTCAATCCGGATTGATAAAAGTGATTTGTATATCCCGCAATTTCAAACCAAGAACCAGCTGGATCAGGGCGAATATTTTGCAGGCATGACGGTTGATAAAGACGTTGCAGATGATATAACCAAAGATTTTGGAGATCCTTCAGAAAAGATGCTGGCACAAGCTTTATACTATTCGGCAAACAATAATTTTTCTGCTTTAGCTAAAGATAACACACTTAGCAGTACCTCTGGCGCGGTAAGACAACAGATTGATGCTGCCAACGAAAAGCTCGACCACGGGTTTAAAGGGATGGTAGAAACCAGGAAGCTGAGGTTTAAGTAATTAACTATATTTTTTGAAAGGCTGAACTGGTACAATCCGGTTTCAGCTTTTTTTTAATTTAAATTATTACACAAAAGGTGTAAAATTTGGTTGTTTTTTTTTGAAAAAATCGATAAGCTTGTTTAACATTAATCGTTAAAGAGATACCATGTCAGTAGAAATTGTAGAAAAGGAACATATCGGCTATTTAAATATCATCAACGCAAAAGAAGATCACACCAGTGAATTAAAAACTAAGCTTGGTGAAGCACAACGGCTAGGAAACGAATTTAAATCGAAAGCCGTAATAACATTTAATACCACTATTGGTCCGAAGAGGGTAGATACTACAGTTTGGTCGGTTACCGATAATTATATTCAGCTTAAAAACAATATTCATATTCCGTTAAAAAGTTTAATCGATATTGATTTTTAAGGCTGTTGTAAGGAAAATAAATCATCCCGCATTTATTTAACCTTATAAACATAATGAGTACACTTCATCAAATTGCCTTAACTTTTATTAAATCTATCGGGCCGGTAACGGCTAAAAATTTGCTCGCTTATTGTGGTAGCGCCGAAGCGGTATTTTCGGCATCTAAGAAGCAACTGCTGCAGATTCCGGGTATTGGTACGAAAACGGTCGATGCTATTTTGGCCACCGATGCTTTATCACGCGCCGAACAGGAGCTTGCATTCGTACAAAAGCATGGCATAGAAGTGCTTTTTTTTCGGAACCGAATTACCCTAAACGCTTAAAGAATTGTTTCGATGCGCCGATATTACTGTATTTTAAAGGCAATGCCAATTTAAATCAGCAAAGGATTATCAGCATTGTAGGCACTCGAAATGCAACAGATTACGGTCGCAACCTCTGTAAGCAGTTATGTGAGGTGTTAGCACCGTATAATGTTTTAGTAGTGAGTGGGCTGGCCTATGGTATTGATGTAGCTGTACACAAAGAATGTATCGCCAGTCAAACTACAACTATTGGTGTGTTGGGACACGGTTTAGATCGTCTTTACCCACAGGTACATAAGGCTGTTTCGCAAAAGATGGTGCTGAATGGAGGGCTGCTTTCCGAGTTTCCTATTTTAACTAATCCCGACAGACAAAACTTTCCTCAACGCAACCGCATTATTGCAGGTATTGCCGATGTTACGGTGGTAATAGAAGCATCAATTAAAGGAGGTGCATTAATCACTGCCGAGATTGCCAATTCTTACAATAAAGATGTTTATGCTTTCCCGGGACGTACCAATGATGTGTATTCAGAAGGATGTAATTTCCTGATTAAAACAAACCGGGCAGGTTTAATTAACCACCCAAATGACCTCATTTATTACCTAGGTTGGGATAATGAAATGCCTGAAAAGAAACAAGTGCAGGCCACTTTGCAGTTAAGCCTTACCGTTAACGAGCAAAAAGTGGTAGATACTTTGCAAAACGGACAGCTCTCTATCGATGAGCTTGCCTTCGCCACTAATATTCAGCAAAGTAAACTGGCCATTGTGATTCTTACACTTGAAATGCAGGGCATCATTGTTTCTTTGCCAGGCAAAATTTATAAACTGCTTTAAATTTTCCGAAAAGGAGGTTCCTGTTCTATGGTTTGGCACGCTGCTATCCCATCCATATAATCAGATTTATTAGCGCTGATCATTACCAAAAATCTCAAATAAAGCAGGTAAGCAGGTCTGCTTTAAACAGGCAATATTGTGTTTTGCCCAATAATCAATCTATAATGCCTATCATAATTATAGATTATGGAATTAAATTTTTTAAAAATTGATTTTTTAAAATTATGTTTCAAATATATATTAGTTTGTAAAATACTTAATGCCTTTGCTTAATTTTGTAGCATGTGGTACAATAATATTTTAGAAACAATTGGCAATACGCCATTAGTGAAATTAAATACAATTACTAAGAATGTTCCGGGTACAATTCTGGCCAAAATAGAAACTACCAACCCAGGTAACTCCATTAAAGACCGTATGGCGGTTAAAATGATTGAGGAAGCCGAAAAAAGTGGTAAGCTAAAACCAGGTGGCACTATTATCGAAGGAACTTCAGGAAATACAGGGATGGGGCTTGCCATGGCAGCCATTATTAAAGGTTACAAATGTATTTTTACCACAACTGATAAACAATCGAAAGAAAAAGTTGATGCTTTACGTGCTTTTGGTGCCGATGTAATTGTGTGCCCTACCAATGTAGAGCCAGAAGACCCGCGTTCTTACTATTCAGTTTCTTCACGCCTGGAGCGCGAGGTGCCCAATTCATGGAAACCCAACCAGTACGATAATTTGGCTAATTCGCAGGCACATTACGAGCAAACCGGTCCAGAAATATGGGCGCAGACCGAGGGCAAAATTACCCATCTGGTGGTTGGTGTTGGTACTGGTGGTACTATTTCCGGAACAGGGAAATATTTAAAAGAGAAAAACCCTGATATTCAGGTTTGGGGAATCGATACTTATGGTTCGGTTTTCAAAAAATATAAAGAAACCGGCATTTTTGATAAAGATGAAATCTATCCTTACATCACTGAGGGTATTGGCGAAGATTTTCTTCCGGCAAACGTTAATTTTGATGTAATCGATCTGTTTGAAAAGGTTACCGATAAAGATGCGGCATTAATGACCCGCGATATTGCCCGTAAAGAGGGGATTTTTGTGGGTAACTCTGCCGGTGCTGCCATTGGTGGCTTAATCCAGCTAAAAGATAAATTAAAGCCCGAAGATGTGGTGGTGGTAATTTTCCACGATCATGGTAGCCGTTACATGGGTAAAATGTATAACGAAGACTGGTTACGCGAACGCGGGTTTTTACAGGATGAAAAACTTACCGCTAAATCGATCCTTGCCAAGAAAGAAAGCACGGAAATTGTAACCTTAGATGCTCAAAAATCGGTTTTAGAGGCAATCAACACTATTAAATCGATGAACATTTCACAAATTCCGGTTACCCAGCAGGGAATGATTGTGGGTAAAATTGCCGAAAGTGATATTTTATCTGCACTGCTCGAAAATCCGGGATTAAAATCTGCTCCGATTGCTGAAATTATGACAGCTACTTTTCCTTTTGTTGATCTGAATACTTCGATCGATAAAATTTCTTCGTTAATTAATAAAGAAAATTCTGCCGTATTGGTTGAGGATGAAACCGGCAAGATTGAAATTATTACGCAGTACGATATTATTAATGCGATATCGGGGTAATTATGGAAGATGTGAGATGGATGATGGAAGTTGATTGATAAATACATTAAAATTTTTAGAATGGCCATAAGTTGTTAACTTGTGGCCATTCTTTTTATAAATATGGCAACGCTCAAAGAAATCCTATCAGCTAAGACTGACAATCAATTAAAATATTATTTAGATCACGTAGATAAACATACCTCAGAAGGGGTTAGGGCTGCACTGGCTGAATTAAAAAGTAGAAATGTCGAATTACCAGAAGGCATTGATGAACTGATTGAAGAGAAAATCAGGTTAAAAGAAAGTACCAGTTATGATAGCTTAAAAGGCTGGAAGAAAAATGTAGTTAAAGATGTTGATGCTCCGGAGTATTATTCACAAACAGCAATTTATGTTTTCTCAATCCTTTTTTCAGTGCTTTTCGGTGCTGTAATGATGGCTATTAACCTGAAAAATGCAGGAAAACGATGGGGCTGGCCAATTTTATTTGGATTGATATTTACACTGGGCTTTATTTACTTAAGCGAATTTATTCCTAACCGTACAAGCGGAATTACTTTAATTGTTAATGCCCTGGGAGTTATTATTATGTATCAGTTGTTTTGGAATAAAAGTATTGGAAAGGATACTAAATACAGAGCCAAGCCAATCTGGATTCCTTTAATTGTTGCAATTATATTGGTTATTCCTTTGGTGTATTTCAGTATACAAAACTAAAAAACGTCCGTGTAAAATTTACACGGGCGTTTTTTGTGACACTATTATCGGCTTTGGGTTTTACCTTCAACCCTCAGCCTTTAAACCTTTTACCTTTAATGGCTCGGCGCATCTGCGTTTACACGCTTAATCTGCGCACCTAAGGCACGTAAACGGGTATCGATATCCTGATAGCCACGTTCAATCTGCTCGATGTTATAAATGGTCGATTTTCCTTCTGCAGATAGAGCAGCAATTAATAAGGAAACTCCTGCCCTGATATCAGGAGAAGTCATGCTGATACCGCGAAGTTTGTATTTCTTATCAATACCATTAACAGTTGCACGGTGCGGATCGCAAAGGATAATCTGTGCACCCATATCAATCAGTTTATCCACGAAGAATAAACGGCTCTCGAACATTTTCTGGTGAATGAGCACGTTTCCTTTGGCTTGTGTAGCCACAACCAAAACGATACTCAATAAATCAGGGGTAAAACCTGGCCAGGGTGAATCGGCAATGGTTAAAATAGATCCATCGATAAAGGTGTCAATTTCGTAGTGCTTTTGCGAAGGAACATAAATATCATCGCCACGACGCTCTAATTTAATACCCAGTTTTTTGAAAACCTCAGGAATTACACCAAGCTCATCGTAACATACATTTTTAATAGTGATTTCTGACTCCGTCATTGCAGCCATACCGATAAATGAGCCAATCTCGATCATATCTGGCAACATTCTGTGTTCGGTTCCGCCTAATACTTCAACACCTTCAATGGTAAGCAGGTTAGAGCCAATACCCGAAATTTTTGCACCCATGCGGTTAAGCATTTTACAAAGCTGCTGCAAATAAGGTTCGCAGGCTGCATTGTAAATGGTGGTAGTACCTTTAGCTAAAACAGCAGCCATTACAATGTTGGCTGTTCCGGTTACCGATGCTTCATCTAACAGAATGTATGCACCCTGTAAATTGGTAGCATCAACATTAAAGAAAGATTTTTTGCTGTCGTAAACAAATTTAGCACCTAACTTTTCGAAACCGATAAAGTGGGTATCTAACCTTCTGCGACCAATTTTATCGCCACCTGGTTTCGGGATTGCTGCTTTACCAAAACGTGCCAATAGCGGGCCAACAATCATAATCGATCCACGTAAACCACCACCTTTAGCTTTAAAAGTTTCCGATTCGAAAAAGTTTAAATCGATGTTTTTTGCTTCAAAAGTATAGGTATCCTTATCAATACGCTCTACCGTTACACCTAAATCGCCCAGTAGTTCAATCAGTTTGTTTACATCTTTAATGTCGGGTATATTACTAATGGTTACCTTTTTTTCGGTAAGCAACACTGCCGATAAAATCTGTAAAGCCTCGTTCTTGGCTCCCTGGGGGGTAATTTCGCCTTTTAATTTAATTCCGCCTGTTATTTCAAATGCGTTCATATATGTTTCTTCTTTAACTAAATTCATGTGTCATGCCGAATAAACTCAATAGCTGATTTAGAGATACTGAAATCAGCAAGACAATCTGCTTTTAATATTTAGGTTTGTTGTTATTTCGTTGACGGTTGTTGTTATTGTTCTGGCGGTTTTTGCCGTTATTATTATTGTTGTTGCTTCTGCCGCGGTTATTGTTGTTATTATTGTTTTGACGTGGATTTTGAGCCCTGAATTCTACTTTGGCCAGGTTTACGCCTTCTTCAAGCTCAAGCAAACCACCCGAAAGGTACCTCAGGTCTTTAATAATCGTATCATCGCTCACATTATCCTTGTTCCAGGTAACGTAAGCCATTTTCATGAAATTGGCAATACTCTGCACCATGGCTTTCTTAATCTCAGGATTTTCCTCGCGCATGGCTTTTTCGATTAAGTTTTCAACGGTTTTACCATAATGTTTGTAGGTAATGCGTTGTTGCGGATAAGCCAGAGGCTCTGGTTTAATGTAGGCATTCTCGATCAAAGGCTTTGGATAGGGGCTGTCTACATCAATCTGGTAACCAGAAATAATGTGCAGGTGATCCCAAAGTTTATGCTTAAAATCGGCAACATCACGCAAATGAGGTTGCAAGAATCCCATCAGGTCGATAACCGCCTGGGCATATTTATTACGTTCTTCGATGGTTGGCAATTCGCAGATATACTTTACCATATTTTGTACGTTACGGCCATATTCCGATAAAATTAAATGGCTACGTGTAGTATTATAATCAAAACTCATGTATAGATAAATTAATGGATAAATATTCCGGCGATACGAATTATGAAATAACCAGAAGAGTTTAGGTTATGAATTCACCGAAATGTCTATTGCCGGACTTTCGTTTTTATATACTCAAAGGTAGTAAAATTATTTTAATATGCTCAATTCTGTCGACTGAAGTCGACAGTTAAAAAACAGAATAATTTTCCGTGTTAATCTGCGAATCCGTGGCTAATTATGGCCTAAATTTCATCAGTATTTTTTGGGTAATCGAAAAAGATTAACTCTCCGGTTCCGCGGCTTACGAGTTCCCACGAATCGAAGGGAAAAGTAATTAATACCATACCTGCAGTTGGAATATTGTAGATGTCGGCATTGCAGAGTTCGTTGGCAAAATCGGTAAAGCCCGGATTATGTCCAAACATCAGCACTTTATCGGCTGCATCATCCAAAGTATTAACTACCTTAAGTAATGCGGTTGTATTGGCCTCATAAATAGCTGCTTCGAATTGGATTTGGTCAAAACCATAAGCTTCTGCAAAGTATTTGGCAGTAGATTTCGCTCTTTTTGCAGGACTGCTCACCAATAAATCGGGTTTAAAACCTTTGTTTACCAGGCGTTCGGCCATTTCTGGCGCGTTTTCTTTTCCACGTTTGTTTAAAGGCCGGTCGAAATCCTTTAAGTCTAAATTTCCCCAATCCGATTTTCCATGACGGACCAATAGTAATTGCTTAGCCATTGAGTTTCTCCTTAATTTTATTTACAATTGTTTCAGGTTCGATTAAATCTATACAGTTTTCAACACCGCAAAGGCAGGGTTTGTTTCCGTAAATGGAATTTGGTCTGGCCGGGTGATCGATCTGAATACAATCGCTTTCCGATTGCCCATAGCCAAGGAAGCCAGCATAAGGATGCGTTGGACCCCAAATGGAAACAACGGGCACACCAACCAATGAAGCCATGTGCATACCAGACGAATCCATGCTTACCATTAAATCGAGGTTCGAAATAATGGCCAGTTCTTCGGTAAGGTTGTAATTGCCGATTAAATTATGGGTATTGGCATGTTTTCTTGCCCATTCTCCGGCAATTGCCTGCTCGGTTTTACCTCCGCCAAAAATAAAAAGCTGATAACCCAGATTGCTCAGGGAAGCCACTACTTTTTCCATTTTAGCCAAATCGTAAACTTTAAAAATATGCTGTGCGAAAGGGGAGATGCCGATTTTTTTTGTGCCGTGATCCGAAAATAATTCTTTTGCTTTTGCAGGCAAATCTTGTGCTGATCTGTTGATCTGGTGACTGAGTTTAAGTTCAAAACCCAACTCCCGAAAAACATCGGCATAACGCTCTACTGTTTTTCTTAATGGCTTAAAAATTTTGTTTGTAATGCGGGTTAATGCTTTTTTCTCGTCTCTTCCTTTATCAATGCGCTTAATTGTAGTGCCGGCTAAACGAAAGAAGGTGGAAATGGTTCTGCTTCTTAAATTATCGTGTAAATCGGCTATTGCAGCAGGTTTATAGCGGCGAAGTTCCTGAAAAAGCTTGTAAAGACCACCAATTCCTTTGTGAATGGTTTTGGGTTCAATCGCATGAAAAATGAGATTAGGAATACCCGCAAAAAATGGCCTGAACGCCGGCCTGCTCACCATGATCAGCTCAGTGTCCGGATTTTGTACTGCAAATTCGTGTAACACCGAGGCCACCATGGCTACATCGCCCATAGCCGAAAAACGTAAAACGATTATTTTATGGGTTGCGGCCATGGTTTTTATTCGTTGTCCGTCATTGCGAGGCACGAAGCAATCTTAATGCTATGGGTTTTGAATAGCGAATGTTGTAGGATTGCTTCGTGCCTCGCAATGACGATTCAGAGGAATTATGCTTTATTATACAACACCGGGTTTAAACTTGGGTCATTGTACATTTTCATTTGCTTATAAACTTTCATGTATTTTTTACCAGCCTCAATATCAGCCAATAATTCATCAATACTGGTTGATAAATCTTCGCGTTGCGATAACAACACATTAAGCTTGGTTTGGCATTGGGCGCGGTGCTCGGCCGATGCGCTTTCGCGTTCAGCTTCTTCCTGCATGTGATAAATTTTTAGTGCCAGAATAGAAAGCCTGTCAATAGCCCATGCCGGACTTTCGGTATTGATTTTTGCATCAGGCAGAGCCGAAACACCCTGATAAAGATTTAAGAAATAACCATCTATAAACTCTACCATGTCAGTACGCACCTGGTTTTGTGCATCAATGCGTCTTTTCCAGCTTAAACCTTCTACAGGATCAATGTTTGGATTGCGCACTACATCTTCCATGTGCCATTGTGCGGTATCGATCCAGTTTTTTACGTAAAAAAGATGCTCTAAACTTTCGGCATCGTATGGGTTTTCAACCGGTTGGTCAATGTTGTCAAACTTGTGGTAGTCTGTAATTACTTCATTAAATATGCGGTTGGCAATTTCACTTATCATGGGGCAAAGATATTAAAAGATTCCTTATGGTTCCTTACGGGTTGATTACACAGATTTTTCCTGACGGGTTGATTAAACAGATTAAAGGATTACCCAGATTTATTTTTTAAAGTTGAAACAACATCAACCAGGTCCTGTTTTTCCATTAACCATTAACCATTAACCATTAACCATTAACTATTCTTACTTTCAAAATATGCCGTAATCTCCTCCAGGGTGAACGCATTTAAACATTTATCGGCGCTTAAACCGCCTTTGCGTGCAACCAGAATACCATAATGCATATCATGGAAACCTTCGGTGCGGTGTGCATCCGGATTTACCGATAATAAAACGCCTTTTTCGAGTGCATAACGGTGCCAGCGCCAGTCTAAATCTAAACGTAAAGGATTAGCATTGATTTCGATAACTACTTTGTTGGCTGCACAGGCATCGATAATTTTTTTATACTCAATTGGATATCCGGCCCTGCTCAATAGTAAACGGCCTGTTGGGTGACCTAAAATAGTGGTATAAGGGTTTTCGATTGCTTTTAACAAGCGGGCGGTTGCCTTGGCTTCGTCCATGCGTAAATTGCTGTGTACAGAGGCCACAACAAAATCGAAAGTTTTTAAAATTTCATCTGGGTAGTCTAAAGAACCATCACTCAGGATATCGCTCTCAATACCTTTAAAAATTTTAAAAGGTGCCAGTTTTTTATTCAGTTCATCAATTTCCTGGTGTTGTGCAAAAACACGCTGTTCGTTTAAGCCCTTTGCATAAACGGCAGTTTTAGAGTGATCGCAAATTCCCAGATACTGCAGGTTCAGGTTATCTTTACAATAAACTGCCATTTGCTCCAGCGTATGTACGCCATCGCTCCAGGTAGAGTGGTTATGCAAGCTGCCTTTCAAATCTTCGTACTGAATTAATGTTGGAAGCTGATTGGTTTTAGCCAGCTCAATTTCGTCGAAATCTTCACGCAGTTCGGGTACAATAAACGATAAGCCAGCTTTGCTGTAAATTTCTTCTTCGTTAGCAAATGGCCCTTCGCCAGCTAATTTTAAAACCTTTTCTACATGTTCGGCATTACCGGTTAATTTAAACCATTGTAAATAGAAAACTGATTTTTGCACTACATGGATTTTTATCCTGAAACCTGCCTCAGTAGTGCAAACGAAATTATTTTCAGTTTCGATTAGGGTAAGTTGCTCAAAAGCTGGCAGGTTAAGTTTAACTGCCTCCAGATCATCTGCGCCGATTACAATTTCAAGTTCATCGATAATTTCGCAGGCGCGACGGTATTGACCGGCAAAGCCTAAAAGCGAGTCTTTATCTGTTCTCGCCAACCATTCTGACAGTTGCGTAAGCAAGGTTTGGGCAAATCCCTCAACCTGAGCATATAAAAACCGCCCGTTGGCCGCCAGTTTAAACTCAATGGCATTTTTAATTTCTTCCTGGGTTTTTAAACCAAAACCTTTGGCTTCAATTAAGCGGTTTTCGTTGCAGGCGTAATACAATTCACCAATGGTTTCAATGCCGAGGTCGCGCCAAATGATGAGGATTTTTTTCGGGCCAATGCCTTTAATGCCCAGCATTTCTACCACACCCTCTGGCGTTTGCTGCACAATTTCATTCAACTCCTGCAGTTCGCCGGTTTCGAGCAATTCGATTATTTTGGAAGCCAGTCCTTTACCAATCCCGTCAATTTTATCAATTTCTGCAATGGGCTTATCTTTTAAGGCAAAGGGTAGTTTATCTACCTTGAAGTAAGCATTTGCTATAGATTTGATCTTGAAAGGATTCTCTTCATGCAGTTCCATTAACTGCGATAAAAGGCGTAAAGTACGGGCGATGGTTTTATTTTCCATAAGCTGTAAAATTAGAAAATAATGCCTCAAATTACGATCAAGCTACGCTAATTTTATAAACACAATTTAGCCCGGGTATTGTTTAATAGGGATGAAATTGATGAAAATTGCCCTTTTGGGCTTAAGTATAAGCGTAGTAGGCTGCCAATCGGCCAAGCGTAAACAGGCAGTTCATAACGATTCGCTCACCAATGTTTCTACGGTGGCCGGGCAAACTACCGATCAGCGGTTCCTGGTTGTGGCTGGCCGCTCGGTTGGCGAAATTGCAATAGGAGCAGATATGGAACAGGTTAGCCAAAAACTGGGTAAGGCCGATGCCGGCGACGCGGCCATGGGGAAAGCCTGGGGAATTTGGTACGGAAACGATTCGACCGGAGGGCAAAGAAATGAAATTGCCGTTTACTCATCCTATCGCGATACCAGCATGCGCGTAAAAGATGTAAAACAAATCAGGGTTACTTCTGATAAATTTAAAACCGCTGATGGTTTTTCGCTGGGTACCACAGTAACTGTTTTGCAATCAAAATTTCCTGATTTAAAGCAGGTTAGTCGCTACGTGGACACACAAAAAGATACCGTATTGGTTTACGATTCGAAAAAAAGCGGAATCAGTTTCGAGTTTTTGAAAGACAGAAGTATAGCCTTAACTGTTCATCCGGAAAATGTTGCTGTTAATGCAACTTATCTTACGTTGCATCCCGAATGGAAAAGCGTAGAATGATGGATGAGGGATGATGTATGATGGAAGAGGGATGACGTATGATGGATGAGGGAAGATGGGGGATGGAATTTTGATGGTATGATAGATTATAGTTGATAGCCATTTTACCATGAGCCATCAACTATTAACCTTTTAAACCTTAGTTCATTTTACATTCCCCATCTTACATCATTATTTTATCACCGCTTCAAATGGCATCCTGGCCTGGATACCTGAACTTGCGATTACCTTTTTCATTTGCTGATAAAGGAAGTAGTTTTCACCAAGTTCTTGTTTGGTATAGTAAGTTTTAACTTTGTCGGTTCCTTCATCCATTAACGATTTCCATGGATCAATAACCTCAGGGTACTCTACAACCTTATAATCTTTAAGCTTAGCTTTTTTTGCTGCAGCTTTAATGGCATCGTTAAAGCTACCAATTCTATCAGCCAAACCAATTTGAACGGCATCTGTACCGATCCAAACATGGCCACCGCCAATGCTATCAATATAAGCCTTGCTTTTCTTACGGCCATCGGCAACGCGACTCACAAAACCACTGTAAATCCGGTTCAGCTCATTTTGGATAATAAAGCGTTCTCCGGCAGTCATTGGTCGGTTTGTAGCCATAATATCGGCATATTTACCGGTTTTAACTCCATCAAAAGTAATCCCAAGTTTGTTAGTCATTAAGTTCTGGAAATTCGGAATGATACCAAACACACCAATAGAACCTGTAATAGTATTGGGTTGTACAAAAATGCTATCGGCAGCACAACCAATATAGTAACCACCCGATGCGGCTACATCGCCAAAGGATGCAATAACCGGTTTTTCTTTTTTGGTCAGTACAATTTCTCTCCAGATTACATCAGAAGCCAGGGCGCTGCCCCCAGGCGAGTTTACGCGGATTACAACGGCTTTAATGTCATCATCTAAACGTGCTTTTCTGATGGCCCTCGAAATGCGTTCAGAACCAATCTGGTTGTCAGAACCCTCGCCACCGTTAATTTCACCATTGGCATAAATTACAGCTACTTTATCTTTGCCAGTACCGGTATCGGTATTGTTTTTAGCATAATCGTTAATGGTAACTGTACGGATGTTTTCGCCACGGGTACGTCCCGATAAGCCCTTTAACTCCTCTAAAATCTGATCTTTGTATTTTAAGGCATCGACCATTTTAAAATTCACTGCATCCTGAGGTTGTTGTACCTTATAATTATCGGCAATGCTGTAAAGGCTATCTTTCGGAATGTTTCTGCTTTGTGCAATGTCGGTTAAAAAAGTATTGTACAAGCCACCTACATAAGCAGTAACCTGTTTGCGGTTGTAATCGCTCATTTTATCCAAAATAAACGGCTCTACTGCACTTTTATAGTTTCCAACTCGGATTACCTGCATTTCTACCCCAACTTTTTCTAAAGTTCCCTTAAAGAAAGTTAGTTCTGAGCTAAAGCCTTTAAATTCTAAAGCACCTTCGGGATTTAAATATACCTTATCGGCCACTGAAGCCAGGTAATAGGCACCCTGTGTATATACTTCGCTGTAGGCAATAATCTTTTTATGCGATTTTTTGAAATCTATCAGTGCATTTCTTACCTCACGAAGGGTAGCATAACCGGCATTCGGACTGCTCACATTCAGGTAAATACATTTAATATTATCGTCGGTTTTGGCTCTTTGTACCGATTTTAGGAAATCGTTTAAACCAATGCCATCTTTTTCTTCGCCACCTACAATAGGCAAATTGCCGAAAGGATTTTTAGGGGTACGTTCGGTAATGGCCTGATCTAAATTTAAGAACAGTACCGAATTGTTGGATACAATAACGGTTTTATCGTTATCGATTGATGAAATTACACCCACAACAATTACGAAGCAGATAATAAATATAATTACCATCGATAAGAAAAAGCCCAACATAGAGGCAAATAAATACTTAAAGAATTCTCTCATTTAAATGTTTTAGTTTTGTGCTGTAAAGATATAAAAATACATGATGCTTAATAAGGCTTTAGAGTGCAGCACGGCTTATTTGTTACTGGGTGGAAATTTGGGTAACAGAGAGGCAAATTTACAACTTGCAGTGGCACTTTTGAACGAAAAGGTAGGAGAGGTGCTATCGGTTTCTGCCCTGTACGAAACTGCTGCCTGGGGCAAAACAGATCAGCCTGCTTTTTTAAACCAGGCTGTGGCTTTACGAACCAGTTTAACTGCTCTGGAGGTTTTAACGCAGGCATTGGCTATAGAACAGGATTTGGGGCGTGTTAGAATAGATAAATGGGGCGAACGCCTGATTGATATCGATCTGATTCTTTTCGGTGATGAAATTATCGATATTCCAGATAAGCTTCAGGTGCCTCACCCACACATGCAAAACCGAAGGTTTGTGATGGAACCCCTTGCCGAAATTGCACCGGAAGTAATACACCCTATACTCGGACAAACAATGTTAAGTATCAGTAAGCACATTAACGATCCCCTAACAGTTAAAAGGTTGTGACAACTTGTTTATAATGGAGCAAAAACGCAGTTTAGATTTTTCGTACCTGATTGAAATGGTGGGTGATGAACCCGAATCATTAATTGAGATTTTTGATACTTTTTTAAGGCAAATGCCTAGGTACATGACTGAACTGGACAATGCCTTAACCAATCAAAACTGGGATAAGCTGGTTAGCTGTGCGCACAAAATTAAGCCAATATTTGGTTATGTAGGCTGTAACGATGTTAAAAAGCTTGTTTTGAAGTTAGAGCAAAACGCTAAAAATAAAACAGCTTTAGAAAACATAGCAGGCATTGTTGGAGCGCTAAAACAAGAAAGTGCAGATATCAATAAACTGATAGAAGCCGAAAAAATAAGACTGATTGCAAAAATGCGGAACAGCTGATTATTTATTAGCTAAAGTAGGTTTATCTTTAAAGTAGAATAGCGATAAAACAATATAGAGTACCAGTACAAAAGGAATTGCTGCAAATTTTAAGAAAGCAATTAATACTGCTGATAATATTAAAAAGATAAATTTGATTTTGTTTTTAGCCCAGCTCAGGTCGCTGAATTTTAAAGAAAATATCCTGATTTCACTTACCAATAGCAAACTGGTTATAGCTGTAATGGCAATCAGCAATATGCTCGAATAAATTACCTGCGGATAATCAACAGCAATATAAGGTAACGAGCACATAAACAGGGTATTCATTGGGGTGTTTAAACCAATAAAATCTTCAGTTTGGCGGGCATCATTGTTAAACTTAGCCAGTCGCAATGCCGAAAAAACGGTAATTATGAAACCCAGATAGGGCAGGTATTCAGAAGGGTAATCGCTTAATTTCAACAACTGAAACATAATTACCCCTGGTAAAAAACCAAAACTAACCATATCGGCTAACGAATCGAGGTCTTTGCCAATAGCCGATTTAACGTTTAACAAGCGGGCCACCATGCCATCAAAAAAGTCGAAAATCCCCGAGAAAACAACGAAGTAAGCTGCGGTTTGTAAATTGCCTTTAAATGCAAAAACGATTCCGATGCAGCCCGAAAAAAGGTTAGCACAGGTAATCGCATTAGGGATATTCCTTTTCATATAAGGTTGGAAGGTTGATGGTTAAAAGGTTGGAAGGTTGAATAACTTTGAGAAACCTCGTTTGCCTTCAACCTTCCTGCCTTCTAGCTTTATTTAGCTGTTCATCGAAATTAAGAATTCTTCGTTGCTTTTTGTACCTTTTATTTGAGATTGAACAAATTCCATGGCTTCCTGGCTGTTCATATCGGCAAGGTGGTTGCGTAAAATCCAAACACGTTGCAGGGTATCCCTGTCGTGTAATAAATCGTCGCGACGTGTACTCGATGCAGTAATATCAATTGCAGGGAAAATACGTTTGTTAGATAATTTACGATCCAACTGAAGTTCCATATTACCAGTTCCTTTAAATTCTTCGAAGATCACCTCGTCCATTTTAGAACCTGTATCTGTTAAGGCAGTAGCCAAAATGGTTAAAGAACCTCCGTTTTCGATGTTACGTGCAGCACCGAAGAAACGTTTTGGTTTGTGTAAAGCATTCGCATCAACACCACCCGATAAAATTTTACCCGATGCCGGAGCAGTAGTATTATAAGCCCTTGCCAAACGTGTAATCGAATCTAACAGAATTACCACATCATGACCACTTTCTACCAAACGTTTCGATTTTTCCAATACAATATTGGCAATTTTAACGTGGCGTTCTGCCGGCTCATCAAATGTAGAAGCAATTACTTCTGCTCTTACACTACGTGCCATATCTGTTACCTCTTCCGGACGTTCATCAATTAAAAGGATAATTAAATAAACTTCAGGGTGGTTTTTAGCAATTGCATTCGCAACCTCTTTCAATAAATTGGTTTTACCCGTTTTAGGCTGTGCTACAATTAAACCACGCTGACCTTTACCAATAGGGGTAAATAAATCCATAATACGGGTCGAATAGTTGTTCGTATCCGTAAACAGGTTTAATCTTTCGGTTGGGAAAAGTGGCGTTAAGTAATCAAAAGGAACACGGTCGCGCACATCGGCAGGGATTCTGCCATTAATGGTTTCTACGCGCACCAACGGGAAATATTTTTCGCCTTCTTTTGGCGGACGGATGCTACCTTTTACAGTATCGCCGGTTTTTAAGCCAAAAAGTTTAATTTGCGATTGTGATACATAAATATCATCGGGAGAGGTAAGGTAGTTGTAATCTGCCGAGCGCAAGAAACCGTAACCATCGGGCATAATTTCCAATACACCTTCGTTTGTAATTACGTTATCGAAATCCAGGTTAGAGTAACTGTTTTCGTTTTTGTGGTGGCTACCTCCTCCTGGTTGTTTTTGAGGGCGGTTTTCATCACGTTGTTGTTTCTCTTGCTTTTCTTGTTTCTCTTTTGGCTCGTGCTTTGCCTTTGGAGCAACCGGAAGTACTTCTGCACTTTCTTCAATTAAAGCTGAAATTGGTTTAACACTTTCTTCTGCTTCAAAAATACGGTCAGGCTGGCGTTCTGGTTGGTGCTGAGGCTCATCAAAAAGGGTTACAGATTCTCTTTTTCTGCTTACCGGAGCTACTGCAGCTTCCTCTTTAGGCAACCTTGCTCTCTTTTTTACCGGTTTTTCGGGGGTAACTGCTGCTGCTTCGGCGGCGGCGGCAGCAATTTTTGGTGCTTTTTCTGCTTTGGCAGCTTTAGCTTTTGGTGCAGGGCTTGCCGCTACCGGTTCGCTTTCACTATAAGGGTCGCCTCCAGCTGATTTAGCGGCGTTTATAATTTCTTGTTGGTGTAAAAGTACTTCAACAAGGTCTATTTTTCTAAGGGAGTCGGCACCTTCAATGCCATAGGTTTTTGCCAGCTCACGCAATTCTGTTGTGAGCTTATCATTTAATTCTGTTTTGCTGAACATTCTAAATATATATGTTTCAAGAAATTTTTCATTTGCTTATAACGCACATACGCCGTTATAAAATCTATGCAGGCCTAAAAATATTTCTGTTAAGGTAAGCCAAACTGTTTCATTGTATATAAATTCTTATGGCTATAAAACCGAATTGAGCTTATTTTAGAAAATACTCAAATTGTTTTATATTGTTTATAAGCTGAATAAAAAGCAAAATTTGCTTCTAAAAAATGGTAACAAAAAATAAATCTTGATAAATTTTTCTGGGATATTCAGATAAACGGTTGAGAAATTATGTTGCAATTGTATGTATTTGAAACGTAATCTGCAAGCAAAAGTTTAAAATGTTTAAAAAAATAATTCATGCAGGTATAATTTTGTTGTCCGGAAAACTTAAAAATCTTCATATTTGCAGCAAATAAGCCCATATATGACCAAGCAACAACTTTTCGAGCAAATTCAAAAAAAACGTTCATTTTTATGTGTAGGATTAGATTCAGCCCTGGATAAGATCCCTAAACACCTGTTAAAATATGAAAATCCGATTTTAGAATTCAATAAGCAGATTATTGATGCAACCCAGGATTTATGTGTGGCCTACAAACCCAATACTGCCTTTTACGAGTGTTATGGTAAAAAAGGATGGGAAACTTTGATCGAAACCTGGAAATATATCCCTAAAGATACTTTCTCTATTGCTGATGCCAAACGCGGCGATATCGGAAATACCTCAGCCATGTACGCCGAAACATTTTTTAATGCAGCATCGTCTGAAATGAGTTTCGATTCGGTTACAGTTGCACCTTATATGGGAAGCGATTCGGTAACTCCTTTTTTAACATTCGAAAATAAATGGGTTATTCTTTTGGCCTTAACTTCGAACACCGGTCATGCCGATTTTCAATTGCAGGAAATTGGTGAAGACAGACTTTTCGAAAAAGTGCTTAAAACATCACAACAGTGGGCTACCGACGAGCAAATGATGTATGTTGTAGGGGCAACCCGCGGCGCAGCATTTGGCGATGTACGTAAACTGGCACCTAACCATTTTCTTTTGGTACCCGGTGTTGGTGCGCAGGGTGGCGATTTAAATGAAGTATGTAAATATGGCTTAAACGCACAGTGTGGTTTGCTGATTAACTCATCGAGAGGAATTATATATGCCAGCCAAGGCGAAGACTTTGCCGAAAGAGCCAGAGAAGAAGCCTTGAAACTGCAAAAAGAAATGGAGCAGATATTGGTTAAGGCTGGATTAGTATAATTTATTTCCTGAAGGTTAGTGCTTACCTATTAGATTGCTTCGCCAATGAAAAATCGGCTCGCAATGACGGCGCGACTATGTCATTGCGAGGAGGAACGACGAAGCAATCTAAAAGAGAGATAGAATAATAAGTAATTTTAAACTTATAAGTTAGTTATAGCAAAATAAATTCATTATCTTCCATAATGAATTTTCCATAGGATTTTCTTCATTACGTATGGCAGTTCAGGTCGTTTGATTATAACGAGCTGCAAACCTGCGATGGCGAAAAACTCGAGATTATCCATCCTGGGTTGCTCAACAGAGATGCAGGTCCGGATTTTAGCCATACCAAAATTAAGATTGGCGATACCCTCTGGGCAGGAAGTGTCGAAATCCACCTCAAATCTTCCGATTGGTTAAAACACAACCACCAGTTCGATCGCAGCTATGAAAATGTAATTCTCCATGTAGTTTATGAGCATGACACAGAGATTAAACGCATAGATGGTACGGTATTGCCGGTACTCGAACTTAAAAACCGGATTGCAGCCAGTTTAATCCATAAATACGAAAACCTTTTTTTAACGCTCACCGATTTTCCCTGTGTGGCGCAGATTGGGCATGTAGACCGGTTAATTATCGATTCATTTTTATCCCGAACCCTGGTGGCGCGCTTTGAAGAAAAAACGCAGGCTGTTAATGAAACTTTGGGCGAATTGAAAGGTGATTGGGACGAAACATTTTATCGCTTTATGGCCCGTAATTTTGGCTTTAAAGTAAATGCTTTGCCCTTTGAGTTACTGGCAAAGGCCGTTCCACAGCATATTTATGCCAAACACAAAGATAATCCCTTGCAAATTGAGGCTTTGGTTTTTGGTGCAGCCGGATTTTTTGAAAGATCAGTTTACCGAAACCTATCCGCAGAAATTAAAGGCCGAATTTGAGTTTCTGCAAAAGAAATACAATATCAAACCGCTCGAGGTATCCATTTGGAAGTTTATGCGGATGCGGCCACAGAATTTTCCAACCATCAGGCTGGCACAATTTGCAGCCTTAATTATAAAATCCAACCACCTTTTTTCTAAAATTATCGAAATCAAAAAGGTAGCTGAGTTACATACTTTATTTGATGCATTGCCGGTAAACGATTACTGGAAAACGCATCACCATTTTAAAAAGGAAACCGATGGGGTAAAAACACAAATTGGCAAAACATCTGTAGATAATATTTTGTTAAATACCGTAGCCTTGTTTTTGTTTGCCTATGGTAAATACACCGATACCCAATTTTACCAGAGCAGGGCAATTAAATTATTGGAAAGTTTGCCCGCCGAAGAAAACGCCGTAACCGGGAAATTTTTAGCAGCCGGAGTTCAAATTGAAAGCGCATTTGCCTCGCAAGGTATTTTACAATTGAAAAAACAATATTGCGACCAGAAAAAATGTTTAACTTGTGGTATTGGTATTAAGATTTTAAAACAAGCTTAAACAAAAAGATTTACCCTAACCGTTTTGTAATTATGGAATTTCCGCACGAATTAAAAGAACTTTATCCCGATCAGATTATAGAGGTTAGGGGCAATGCTGATGCCTTAACGGTTATTCTGGATAAAGACGTTGACCTGCATAAATTTAAAGCCGAATTGGTTAAGAAATTTTCAGGACTGGAAGAACAGCAGATTCTTTTCATCAAACATGAAGATAAGCAGGACTTCGAAAAGCTGATTTTGGAATAATTCGACACTGATTTTGCATGTTTAACCAATTATTATTTATAAATTAGAATAAGAAAACCAATGTTATAGCGTTGGTTATTTATTATTTTATCTGTTGATACAATAATTAAAGCGTGTTAAAATAAGCTTAAAATGTTTCAAAGAATTATAACCTATTTTGAGCAGCAGAGTTTTGGTGTTTCTACTTATCTGGCTAATAAGCTACACATGAGCACCGCAAAAGTCCGCCTGTTTTTTATTTACTCGTCTTTTTTGGCTGTAGGTTTCCCTATACTATTTTATTTTCTGGCTGCCGTGGTTTTGGATATCAGAACCTATATGAAGCGCATGAGGCTCAGGGTTTGGGAGTAGTTTTCAGTTCCCAGCTGACAGTTTCCAATACGCAGTTTGTAATTCATAGTTAACAATTCTCAATTGTAAGTAAGTGATAACTGAAAACTACCTAATCATCGTCTCTCAAAATTTCAGCAATTTCGTTAAAACCTTTCTCTGCTGCTAAATCGGCAGGTAATTTGCCGCCTTCCATGCGTAACGAAACTTCTGCGCCATGCTCCAGCAATAAAATAATCAACTCAATATTACCCAATTGTGCTGCGCTGTGTAAAGGAGCCAAACCAGCTTTCTGGCAAACGTTAGGGTAGGCCCCCGCTTCTAAAAGCATTTTAGTAATGTTAAAATTGTTTGCCGCAACAGCGGAGTGGATCGGGAAAACATTGAACCCGTTTTTCGACGCTAAATTTACATCAGCACCTTTCAATACTAAAAAGCGGGCTAAATCTTCGTGCCCGAAATAGCAGGCCAACCCCAGCGGTGTAAAGCCATCATCAGAGAAGTCATTAACACTTTCTGGTTTTTGAAAAATCAGTAGGGTAGCGGCATCAAATTTACCAACGGCGCAGGCCTCGAACAGGGTAAGCTGATCAACAAACTCTGCAATTAAATCGGCAATCTCCTGCTTTTTATAATAACAGGCCAATAATAATGGCGAAATGTGGTGCGATGTATCAGTAACGGCCAATCGGGGGTTTTGTACCAAAATTTCCTTTACCGCATTTAAGTTGCCGGCTTCAATTTGTTCTTCTAGCTGCGCTATACCCATAGTATTGTATAAAAATCGACTTAAATTAACAAAAATTAAGAAATTGTAAACTTTAATACCTAAATATATATAGTGTAGGGCAGATTAGCAAAAATCAAAATCTGCAAGTGCTGCAATAGGGTCATTGCTCAAAAAATGCCAGCTATTATGAATTTGGGCGTTATCCTAATCGATTTTTATCGGGATTCATCTGGTTATAAAAAATCCCGTCTCACCTCTCCAGGTCAAACGGGATAAAACCTAAAACAAAATCCGTTTCATTTATGATAAAACGTAACAACTTGCGTGTTGTTGAAATAATAGACTGTATTTTTTGTTTAAGGTTTAATAGCCCAATGAATATTTTTATTTAATTTAATGGGGAATAGAAAACTCGTATCAGTTATTTTATATTTGTTGATCAAAAATATATTTAGGATAGAAAATGTCGGCAAGGGGTAATCAGTTTAAAACCAATACATTCAGAGATAAAGGTGCTGAAAATGCATCGGGCAGAGGGGCATCAAACCGCCAGCCAAAAGAAAAAAGGGAATTTCTGCCCCGTTTCGACCTGTCGGATGGCCGTGCAGTAAAGATTCTGGGCTTGTTCTTTGTAATCCTTTCCCTTTATTTTTTAATTGCCTTTACTTCTTATTTATTTACCTGGCAAGATGACCAGAGTTACGTAATAGATGCAAATGGCGGCTGGGGAAATTTGTTTAAAACAAGCGAAGAACTGAAAAATGCAGGCGTAACTACCCCGGTTGTACAAAACTGGCTGGGTAAATTTGGAGCCTTATTGTCGCACCAGTTTATTTACGAGTGGTTCGGAATTGCCTCATTCTTATTTGTACTTGCCTTTTTTATTATTGGCTACCGCTTACTGTTTAAAGTAAAAATCCTTTCTATTTCTAAAACATTAGGCTATAGCTTTTTCTTTTTATTATTTATTTCACTCACCCTAGGTTTCGCACATAGTTTCTGGTCAGAATCGCCGCATTACCTCGAAGGTGAATTTGGTTTCTGGACCAACAAATTACTAGCTGCCCAAATTGGTGCAGCAGGTGTTGCCGGTTTAATTGCCTTTGCCGGTTTAACCATTTTAATTATTGCCTATAACATCGATTTTAAATTCCCTGAGCGTAAAGAAAAAGAAGTATATCTCGATACGGAAGTGCCCGATTTTGTAAACGAAGTGAGGACACAGCATGCCGGCAGGGAAAATGTTTATGAAGAGCCTTCAGAGCCGATCGAATTTCCGGTGCGCGATAAGCCTGTTGGCAATGAGCGTAAGCCACAAAATGTAACTCTACAGCCGAGCCGTTTCGAAGAAAAAGAACCCGAAGAGGAAGCAACCCCACCTGTAGTTTTATCGCCTTTGGCTACCAATTTACCATTGGCAACCACTGCGGCTTCGGCCATGCCATTGGCAGTAGAACCACCGGTAAACGACGAAAAAGAGCCCGCTTTTACCATCGAGAAAACCGAAGAGGAAATTAAATCGGATGATCTGGTAGAGCAGTTCGGCAATTACGATGAGAAACTCGATTTATCGGGCTACAAATATCCAACGGTTGATTTATTGGAAAACTACGGTACCAATAAAATTTCGGTAAACGCCGAAGAACTGGAAGCCAATAAAAATAAAATTGTAGAAACCCTTAACCATTACAATATCGAAATCGATAAGATTAAGGCTACGATTGGTCCAACGGTTACGCTTTACGAAATTATTCCGGCACCGGGCGTAAGGATTTCGAAAATCAAAAACCTGGAAGATGATATCGCCCTTTCGCTTGCTGCTTTGGGGATCCGTATTATTGCGCCAATGCCAGGTAAAGGTACCATTGGTATCGAAGTACCCAACCAGCACCCCGAAATGGTGCCGATGCGCAGCATTTTAAATACCGAGAAATGGGTGCAAAATACCATGGATTTACCAATTGCTTTGGGTAAAACCATCAGCAACGAAGTTTTTATTGCCGATTTGGCCAAAATGCCGCACTTGCTGGTAGCAGGGGCAACGGGGCAAGGTAAATCAGTTGGTATTAACTCCATCCTGGTTTCACTATTGTTTAAAAAACACCCGGCACAGTTAAAATTTGTATTGGTCGATCCGAAAAAGGTAGAGTTAACGCTATTTAATCGTATTGAAAGACACTTTTTGGCTAAACTACCGGGCGAGGCCGATGCCATTATTACCGATACTAAAAAAGTGGTAAACACTTTAAATTCGCTTTGTATTGAGATGGATCAGCGTTACGATTTGTTGAAAGATGCACAGGTGAGAAATTTAAAAGAGTACAACGATAAGTTTATCAAACGCAAGCTGAATCCGAATAATGGTCACCGTTTCTTACCATTTATTGTTTTGGTAGTAGATGAGTTTGCCGATTTAATGATGACGGCTGGTAAAGAGGTAGAAGCGCCGATTGCACGTTTGGCACAGCTGGCCCGTGCCATTGGTATTCACCTGGTGCTGGCTACGCAGCGTCCATCGGTAAATATTATTACCGGTACCATTAAAGCCAACTTCCCGGCAAGGTTAGCCTTTAGGGTTTTGTCAAAAATCGATTCGCGTACCATTCTGGATAGTGGTGGAGCCGATCAGCTGATTGGTCGCGGGGATATGCTTTTATCTACCGGTAGCGACTTAATCAGGCTACAGTGTGCTTTCGTTGATACACCTGAGGTAGATCGTATTTCAGAATATATCGGTAACCAGCGCGGTTATTCAGATGCTTACCAGTTGCCGGAATATATTGATGAGGCAGGCGAGGGGAGCAAAGCAGATTTCGATCCAAATGAGCGCGATAAGTTCTTCGAAGATGCAGCAAGGCTGATTGTAATGCACCAGCAGGGCTCAACTTCATTAATTCAGCGTAAACTGAAGTTAGGTTACAACCGTGCCGGCCGCATTATCGACCAGTTGGAAGCTGCCGGAATTGTTGGCCCGTTTGAAGGAAGTAAGGCCCGTGAAGTTTTATATCCCGACGAATATTCTTTGGAACAATTCTTGAATAGTATGGATGACAAAGATTAGATTAAACCAATACCAAAAAATCTACTCTAACGTTACAAAAGAAAATTAAAAAAGAAAAGATGAAGAAATTAATTTCAGCATTAATGGTTGTAGTTGCTTTTACAACATCAACTTATGCTCAAACTGATGCGAAAGCTAAAGCAATTTTAGCAGAGGTAAGCAAGAAATACAAGTCGTACAATGTAGTTAAAACAGATTTTACTTTTACACTGGATAATCCAAAAGCTAAAGTAAAAGAAACACAGCAAGGTACTTTATATGTTAAAGCCAATTCTAATAAGTATAAAGTGGCTATGACAAACCAGGAGTTGTTTAGCGATGGCAAAAGCCAGTGGACTTACCTTAAAAAAGATAAAGAAGTACAGGTAAGCAACGTAGATAACAGCGGCGATGCCATTAATCCGGCTAAGATTTTTACGGTTTACGAAAAAGGATTTAAATACGTGTACACAGGTGAGGAAAAGGCAGGTGCCAAAACTTACCAGATGATTGATTTAACACCTGTAGATGCTAAAAAAGCAATTTTTAAAGTGCGTTTAAGCATCGATAAAGCGGCTAAACAAATTGCCAATGTTGTATTGTTCGATAAAAACGGAAACAAATACACTTACAATGTGAGAACTTTTTCGCCAAATGTAAATGTACCAGAAACTACTTTCGCCTTCGACGCTAAAAAATACCCTGGTGTTGAAGTGGTAGACTTAAGATAATTGTTAATTCCGCAAATGCGGGATGAAACCTGGAAGGTTCAGCTGGCAACAGCTGAACCTTTTTTTATATCCGTTAACACGGAGGGTTAATTTATTGCATAAAAATCATTATTAGTCACAGCCCATTCGGAGTGGTCATTGCGAGCGAGTGCAACGAACTCGAGAACCACGCAGTGCTCAGCGAAGCTAAATCTGTCTAAATAGATCTCTCCATTTCGCTGCGCTTCAGTCGAGATGACGGATCTTCTATCGGGTGGGAAAGCGCATTACTTCAGTTTCAACTAGCGATCGTTGTAAGATTGCTTTCCCGATTAAGCGGGACAGGCTGTCGTTCCTCCTCGCAATGACGATAATTCTATGAGTTTATGTCAATGGTAACAGACTCAAAGGACCTTCGCTATTCTATTATCTAACACACTCCCACAATTAACCAATTAACCAGTTAAAACAGTTAACCTTTTATTCAGCACAGTTAACCCTTAATGCCAGTCAAAACAATTAACCATTTATTCGCTGCAAAATATTCTTATTGTTTACTTTTGTGTTAATGTCATTGCCACTTACCAACCATACATTAGAGAAACTGGAGGCCCTGCTATTAGCCATTGGCTACAAGGTGCGTTACGAAAAGGGGAATTTTAAAACCGGCTCATGTCTGCTCGAACACAATAAAGTAATTGTGGTAAACAAGTTCTCCAACCTCGAAGGTAAAATTGCTGCCCTGGTAACACTGGTAAAACAAACCAATGCCGACGAAAACCTGCTCGACGAAAAGCAACGCCAGTTTTACCTCTCTTTGCAACAAACCGAATTGTTTTAACGAATGGCCTGTACCCAAGCTACAAATGTAAAAATATCATTCATTTGTTTAGTATATATAAATTTTGTTTACTTATTTGATTTGTAATCCTTAGTTTTGGTATTCATCAGAACAAGAAAAAATGAATCTCTTTAAACACACATTTTTAGCCGTTTTATTAATTGCTACGGTTGGCAGGGCTAATGCGCAACAAGCACAGCGTGTAGTTATTATTGGTTTTGATGGCTTTAGTGCCGAAGGTTTTAAGGCCATTAAACATCCCAATATTGATAAGCTTTTTGCCGATGGGGTGGTTTCGGTAACCACAAGGCCGGTAATGCCATCGGTAACCTTACCCAACTGGACCAGCCATTTAACAGGCTCTGGGCCCGAAGAGCATGGCGTAACCAATAACAGCTGGACGGTAGCCAAGCATGAACTGGAACCAATCGATAAAGATGCAGAAGGCTATTATCCTTCTATATTTAAGGTATTGAAAGAGCAGGTGCCACATGTTAGAACCGCCTATTACTGGAACTGGCTGGAGCTGATTAACTCGATGAACAAAAAATATCTGGACGAATCGGCTTTTGAAGAAAAAGATGCCTATACACAAAATTATGAGAAGGCCATTAATTTTATGGATGCGAACAGAAAAGACCCTATGCTGGTTTTCCTGTACAGTGTACACACCGATCATGCCGGTCATGGTTTCGGCTGGATGGGCCCTGAATATGTTGCTGCGGTTGAAAAGGCCGATGTTGCTGTAGGCGATTTAATTAAGGCCCTGGAAGCAAAAGACTTGTTTAAGAATACCCATTTTTTACTCATTACAGATCATGGTGGTATAAATAAAGGCCATGGCGGTACAAGCATGCGCGAAATGCAGGTGCCATGGGCTGCAGTGGGGCCTAAAATAAAGAAATTGGGTTTAACTGATTTTTACAACAGCAATAAAAATACAGCGCTGGTCGTGGCCAGATTGTTTAATGTTAAAGGAGATAAACTGCCAAAATCGTGGACAGGTGTTGCGCCAAAAGTGATATTTAAATAAAAAGCTTTAAATTGCAGCAAAATAGCCCGTTCACTTTTATAACTGCAATTTGAAGATCACATTTTTAGGCACAGGTACATCCCAAGGCGTTCCCGTAATCGCTTGTAAATGCGACGTTTGTCGTTCTACAGATAAGCGGGATAACCGATTAAGAACATCTATTTTAATAGAAACGGCCGATAAAACCATAGTAGTAGATAGTGGTCCTGATTTTCGTTACCAGCTTTTACGCGAAAAAGTTGAAAACCTCGATGCAGTTTTATTTACGCACGAACATAAAGACCACATTGCGGGTTTAGACGATATCAGGCCCTTCAATTATTTATTGCACAAAATTATTGATGTGTATGCTACCGAAAGGGTACAAACCGCATTAAAAAGGGAGTTTTACTACATCTTTGCCGAAAAAAAATACCATGGCCTGCCGCAGATTAACCTGCACACAGTAACCAATGGCGAAGATTTTAAGATAGGAGAGACCACCGTTACGCCTTTTGAAGTAATGCACCATTTGCTCCCCATTAGTGGCTACCGGATTGGCGACTTTACCTACATTACCGATGCCAAAACGGTTTCGGAAGAAAGCTTTGCGAAAATTAAAGGCACGAAAACATTAGTAATTAACGCTTTGCAAAACGAGGCACATATTTCGCACTTTACATTGGCCGAGGCGAGGGCTTTTGCAGAGACAGTGGGCGCAGAGATCACTTACCTTACGCACATTAGCCATAACCTGGGCAAACATGCCGATGTGGAAAAAGACTTGCCCGATTCGATCCGTTTGGCGTATGATGGACTAAAAATAGAATTGTAAATCATTGTTTCGAAAATCCAAAATTAAATTATATTTGCAGCACAAACCCAGGTGGCGAAATTGGTAGACGCACCATCTTGAGGGGGTGGCGCTGGCAACGGCGTGGCAGTTCGAATCTGCTTCTGGGTACTGATGGAAACAATTCGAAAGAGTTGTTTCCACTTATTATCAATCTAAATATGTGTATGCCAATTTGTTGCATACTATCATTTCTTAGTTCGATTTTTACTGCAGAAAAAAATAGACTTTTTTGAAATATTAGTCTAAAATGTAGGTTGTAAATAACCTTTTCTAGGTTTTTTGCGTGTTCGATTTCTACTTAAGGTCTTACCTTTTTTGTCTTTTCAAAATTGTAAGTTTTGGCTATGCGATATAGAAAATCTAAAATTATTCTGGCATCGTTTTCATTTATCTCAACACTGTTTTTTGCCATTATACTGATCGCAAGCTTGATGTGGATCTTCTTTTCGGTAAAACAATTTATCCCGTAATCTAAGCCTGTTGGTTCAAATGTGTCTAATGGTATTTTAAATGATAGAACGTTTAATAAGGCTTTGTTTAATGTTATAGTTTTAAAAATTAGTCTGGTCTCAGTTGGTGCAAGCTTTTGAGATTTGGGTAAGTGAGAGCTTGAGTAAATATTCTAATTGTTGGCCGGAATTAATCTATTGATTTAAAAAAGGCACAAGTCTGGCTACTACATAAACCCAGGTAGCCAAAACTTGCGGCAGTTTTGTTTTTTAGGTTGAAATATTAATTCAACACGGTTTCTACAATTTTATTCAAAAGGTTTTGTCTCATTTTCGAATCTCTTTTATTGGTCAGGATAATTAAACCCCAATTTTTAACCCTGTCGTAAGCTATAATAGACGATTGACCCATAGAATCTCCTGTTTTTAAGTAAATGGTGTTTTTATCATCGGTTATAATGTTGGTTCCTAAACCCATTTCTCTTTTTTCGTCTTTGTAGTAAATTTTTTCGGTTAATAATGCAGCTGCCGAGATTGTGTTTCCTGCCGTTAAAACCGCTTTCAGGTAGCTTACCATATCAGTGGCGTTAGCTTTTATTAAGCCAGCAGGTGCAGTAATATTCCATTTAAAAAATTCCTGAGCACCCCCATCAGGGTTGTATCCTGTTGTGATGTTTTTTACATCGAAATCCTTTGTTAAGGTATTGTTCATTTTGGCGGGCTTTAATATTTTTTTCCTGATGATTTCGTCATAGCTTTTATGGTATACTTCTTCTAAAATTTGTCCCAGTAAAGTATAGCCTATGGTCGAATAACGGTATTTACCATAGTCAATAAGCGCGCTGCAATTATTAATTATCGCACTCAATGAATCGGCTGTGATGCTGTTTACAGGCTGTTGCGGGTTTAAAGCTATTAATTTGCCGAAATCGATATCAGGTAAACCCGATTGATGCGAAGCCAGATCAGATATTTTGATTTTATGCTGCAGGTTTTTGTAAAACATACTGCTTAGGCAGGTAGCTATCGATATAATCATTGAGCTTCAATTTATTTTCAATAGCTGCCTGGGCAATCATATTTGAAGTTAATATTTTAGTAACAGAAGCAATTTCGAAGATCGAATTTCGATCAATATCAGTAGCGCTTTCTTTGCTCAGTTTACCATACGCTGTAAAAGATACTTTGCCATTGTTAATCAATCCAGCACTAATGCCAATGGCCGGATTTTGTTCATAATTGCTTTTTATAATTGAATCGACTTGTTTAGCAACATCTTGTGCAAAAGTTGAATTGCCGATGAATAATAATGCTGCGAAAAATTTAAATGAAGTTTTCATTGTACCGTATTTTAGGTTAAAAATTTATTTCGGTACAAATATGTGGAGCAGGTTAAAACTGTGCGACCGAGTAAATGCAATCGAACGCTTTTGTTTTAAAAAAAATGGTACGAATGGTTTAATCAATAAGTACGAGTAATTACAAACGGTTGTTTTAGAGGTTTTTGCGGTAGTTGGTTGGGGTGTAGCCGGTATGCTTTTTAAAAGCCGTGTTAAAAGAAGATTTTGAATTAAAACCAACTTCATAAAGGATTTCAAGAACGGTAAGTTTTGTTTTTGATGGATCTTTTAAAATTGCCATTGCATTTTCGATCCGGTAAGTATTTACAAAATCATAAAAATGTTGTCCCAGCTGATGATTGATCAGTACTGATAATTCACGAACCGGAACATTGATTTCTTTAGCAATATCCTGAATGGTTAAAGCTGGATCGAGAAAGGGCTTTTTATCACTCATGTATTGCTTTAGCCTTAATATATCTTCATTTAAAGCCTCGGGCGCCTGCACTTGCTGTTCTAAAACCAGATCGGATACCAGTTTTAATTTCGAATCGATTTTTCTAAATAAATCAGGATGGTTTAAGGCTTTGAATAAATACCAGCAAATCATAAACAGGTTAAATACTGATATTCCAATCTTTATCCATTCAGAAATGTAGGGGTAATCGGAAAACTTAAGCGCGTTTTTTAAAATGGCAATTAAATATAAAAAGCTGAGTACGCTTGTAAACTGAAATACCCATTGATAAGCATTGATACTGGCACCTGCATAGTTTTCGAGATAGAGCTTTTTCGCTTTTTTTAGCAGCATAAAAATAGCTGCCAGATAGATTACGATTTGAAAGAGGAGCAGCAGATGATTGAACTGGAGTTCGATCATATTTCGGCGGTGGGCGATAAAGTTGATTTTAGCAGCAGTATCTACCATATAAAAACGAGGTAGTAAAGTTGCGTTAACTACTAAAAACGGGATTAGATGAAGTAGATATTTGGGTTTAAGCTTAAAATCTGCATAACAAACAGATAAAACGTACAGATAAAAAACAGGAAGCTGTAAAAAGGCAAGTGTAGTTCTGAATATTCCCAGATTTGAAGGGCCATCAGAAAATAAAGGATGGCTAATATCTACTGCATTTAATAATAAAAAAGCAGCAAACAATACATTGCTTATTTTGTGTTTGGTTTTAACCGTAAGCACAAAAAATGTAAGCAATACCGAAACAAACAACGAAATGGTGGTTACAATAATTAATAAATTGATGTTATCCATTAATTATTTTCTTTGTTCATCATTTTTTATGAATTTTTAAGCTTCCGGGTAATGTTGCGCAACATGTTAAGCTTTACTATTATTATCCCTTTGCCCTTGCGGCGAATTTAGCTAAATTTTTTGCAAAATAAATGCTACCTGAATTCCATGCTATACGCCTAAAGGCTGGCAATTGTTTAGGCTGTGTTTAAGCAGTGTGATAAGATCATTTACGTTATTTGGTGCAAAGCCGGCTCACTGCGTAATATAAATAATGGGATAGCCCTACCTGCTTGCTGCCTGGCACCTGTAATGGGGGAGTATTAGTTACGATAACGAGCAGGGCTGATTCCAAAACGTTTGGTTTTTACCAAACGCTTTGGAATGGTATGTTTAAGGATGTATAATGGCCCAGCCTTGTTGCTGACGGATGATGAGCTCTCCATTTCCACTCGGAACAAAAGAAATAAAATCAAAGAGTTCGTCTTTTGAAATGTTTCGCTCCCTCAGGGTGTTTTCGCACTCTGCCAGTATTACGCCTGCCTTTTGCAACGCCAGCAGCTGCTGCTCGTATGCCGACCCTTTCTTAAATGCGGCTACGCCACCACCATGTACAACCAGTTCAAGCTCCAGTTTTCCTTTTAAACGCGGGTCTTCTAGTGCGTTCGAAATATTCTTTAGTGTACCCATTATTTTTTTGTCATCATCAGTGTTGAGCTGATAAACCGCTTTATAATGTTTAGCTGTTGCTACTGCTCCGTGGAAGCTTTTGGGGTCGGTTTGCTTTTGCTGGGCAAATAAATTTAAGCTTAAAAAGCTGAATACCACTATCGGGAGTAATTGGTAATTTTTCATGTTGTTTATAAATTTTTAAGATGCGCTTTTTTAATGGGATTAAAAGGGCCATATTTATGTTGTACTTCGGTAAATTGATCGGTATAGGGCCCAAAGGGAAAGTCTATTGGCTTTTTCGAATTATCCGACCAGTCGCTGTGCTGATCTTTATGGGGGCGCGACTGGCTGTTTACGAAGGCCGCCAGATCCCAAGATTCTTCATCGTTGAGCAGTTGGTTTTTATAACTGGCACCATAAGGCATATTATTTTTAATGTAACCCGCAAAATTTGAGAGCCTGTAAAGACCGGCTGCATCATTGTAACTATCGGGTCCCCATAAAGGCGGATAGGTGAATGTTTTTTTGTCTGCAGCGGGCAGACCTTCGCCATTGCGGCCGTGGCAGGAAACGCATTTGGCCTGATAGATCAATTTTCCTTTTAATGGATCTGCTGCCCGCATCATAAAAGTGAGTTTTTGGATACCACTACCCTGAGGCGAAATTCCTTTTTTCACATCACTTCCCAAAAAACTGATATAGGCAATCATGGCTTTCAGCTCTCTGCTTGTACTATCGGGTGCTGTACCATTCAGGCTTCTTTCAAAGCAATCTGAAATGCGTTTCACTATGGTTTCTTTTGTGCTCGACCTGGCCCTGAATTTGGGGTAGGTAGAAAATACAGCTGCGTAATTGTTTCCAAATGGTTTAGTTCCTGCATCCAGGTGGCAGTTTTGACAGTTCATGCGGTTGCTGTGCTTGCCTACTGTACCTTCGGGCCCGAGATATTTGGCTGTGTTGGCAATCAGTTCCCGGCCATAACTCACCAGTTCTTTCTCCTGCGGATCGTTAATGGCAGCTACATCAGGCGACTTCCAGATTGGCACCGGTTGGCTATCCTGCTTTTTTTCTTTCCGGTTAGTATTTCTTTCAATCAAGAACGAAGCATGTTGGTTTGTCCTTGTTAAAACTAAGGCTATAACAAGGCTTAAAAGTATCACCATGAGGATGCTAACCATAATTAAATTTTTGCTGATCTTTGGTGGTAATTCTTCCATTCGCTGCTAGCCGATATGATTGGATACAAAATAATGGCTAATCTCTGCATCTTCAGTTAAAATTCCAATTTCTTATCTGCAATTACTTATTGGCTGTTTGTTTTCTTAGTTACCCGTAGAACTCCTGCTGAAGACTGCGGACAGTTCAGTGTCAGACTTCTCTAAGAGAATCGTCATTTCGGGCGGATTGCAACGCAGTCGGGAACAACGTAGTGTACATTTAAGCTACCACGCATCATGTCAAAAACTTTATTTACAAAATTTACATTATTATTTACAATCCAAATTCGTTGTGCCGATGCATATCAAGGTAGATTCGCTTAATCAATTCTAATCGGATAAATAAATAAAAAAATATGAAATACCTACACGTATATGTTTTGTGCTTAATGTTTGTTTTGCTCAGTTCCTGTGGACGAGATAAAACAGAGGCATCGGAGGATAGCACTAAGCCAATAGCGGCCGCTGCCGAAGTTAAAGACATAGGGCCTAACATCATGGTGCGCAACATCAAAAAAGGCAGTAATGGCACCATTTTAATTGCTGGCCCCAACAACTTATCGTATGGTGATGTTTTCAGATACGATGCCCGCCAGCCCGAAGGGAAGGAGAAATCTTTTACCAACCTTAGCAGTAAAATAGGTTCGCACCGGTTCTGGGATGTGCTGGAAGACCGAAAGGGAAATATCTGGTTCGCCACTACCGATTCGGGCGTTTATTACTACAACAATTCGGCTCCGCTCGGTGCAGGCGCTAAATCCATTCAGCATTTTACTACCAAAGATGGACTTGCCGATAACCGGGTGATGACTGTTTATGAAGATAAGGCCGGCAATATTTGGTTCGGCACCGGAGCTGGAATAAGTCGTTACGATGCCAGCCTGCAGAAAGGGCAGGGGAAATCATTTCAAAATTTTAAATCTCCAAACGCACCGCTTTTTTATAAAGACGCGCATTTGAACAACGATATCACAACAATCCTGGAAGATAAAACAGGGAAGTTGTGGGTTGGCACAAGGGGTGATGCCTTTGTGTACGACGGGAAAAAGTTTACCACCTTAACCCATAATGGCCAGCCCTTTCTCGATGTTTGGAGTATCATTGAAGATAAAAAAGGCAATATCTGGCTTAGCGGTTTCAATGGTTTTAATGTAAGCCAAACCGGTGGCCTTTGGCGTTACGATCCTGCTACTTCGCCCACCACAGGTGGCGGTACTTTTACCAAGGTATCGCAAAGAGCGGCCTATGCCATAATCCAGGATAAAAAAGGAAATATCTGGACTACCGGTTCAGTAAATCCTGCCAATTCGTGTGTGCAGGCGCTTTCGCGCTACGATGCAAATACCTTGTATAGTAAGCAGCCCACGGTAACCGAAATAATATCGGGCAAGGCTTTTTTTGGACTTTTAGAGGCTAACGATGGAAATATTTGGTTTGGCGATGCCACCGGCGTGTATCGTTACGATACTAGCCTGCCGGATGGACAGGGAAAAAACATCACCGACTTTTATAATAAAACGGGTAAGAAAAAATACAGCATCGATACCAAACAAAGTGCTATCGTATGGCAAGGATCTATGCTTTTGGGTGGATGGGAAGGCACTAAGTTAATTAGTGATGGTTCCAGTACAGGCAAGGTAGATATCTTAAAAGGAGAATTGTTAATCGAAAACAGTAATCTGGTGGGCGGTGCAGTTGATGTAGACATGAATACCATTGCGCAAATATTTGAAGATGAAGGCCCACACAATAAATTACCTGACTTTTTTGATGTCAAAAAATTCCCGCTTTCTACATTTGCCATTACCAAGGTTGAAGCCGGGAATCATGAAAATATAAAAGTTACAGGGAAGCTCAGCATCGAAGGTATCACCAAGACCGTTACTTTTCCTTCCCCAAAGCATTTTAAAGATGGAATGGATGGAACTGTCGAGATAAATGGCGCGTTGATCCTTGACCGGACAGATTGGGATATCTATTATCGATCAGAAAAGCGCTTTAATGAGTCTGGTGATTTAACGATTTCGAACAAGGTTAAACTCTTTGTCAAAATCGTAGCCAAAAAGTAACAGCTGAAGTGACAGTAAAAGATTTTAATTCAAAGCGCTGAAACCAAAGATTCAATTAATCCTCTGGCTATCGTTGTGTTAGCTGCCGGCATTGCTCCGGTAAGCAAAAGCCTTAACAAGAAATTGTTGAGGCTTTGTTTTTATACGGAGTCAGAGACTCCTCTCTATTCAGTTATCCGTAGAACTCCTGCGGAACACTACGGACAGATAGGTTCTTTGTGGTTAAAAGGAAGGTCGGGGGGGGAGGTCGGAAGTCTGGGCGTTTAAAGGAAGGATGGAAAATGTAAAATGGACGACGGAATGAAACACCCAGCTCTATGCCCTCTGCATCTTTTTCCTTTGTGTTCTTTGTGGTTCAAAGGGAGGTCGGGAGTCGGAAGTCAGATGTCTGGGTGCTTAATCTATCGTTCACTGCTCAGGAGTGCTTAGCTAGCTTTTTTTGAATCATAAGCTGTGCTGGCTAAATTTGGTTACTAGTTAGTACTTTTTTGCCGGTCAACATGAGAAAGTACATAGTAAATATCTCCGCGGGCGGTCTTTTCCAATCCGATTCCTGCCGAAATCCGCTTTTTGCCGACTTCCCACACGTAAGATTCGAATAGTTTACCGTCCTGCATTTTTTTCTGTATAGGATATCCTCTGTCTTCATCAGGTAGACCGTAGGTGTTCATGAAATAGCCTTTAATCAGCTCCAGTCTTTTCATTAAATTAGCATCAAATTTTTGATTGTTAAAGGTTGCCTCATCGATAAGATATACTTTTTCAAGTCCTCCGTTATTACCAAAATAGGCACTTACGATATGCTTGTTACCTCCCAGGTTAGCCAGAGAATCGGGAAACTGGCGATTGAAAGCTTTTTCTGAAATTCCAAAATTAGCATTACCAATTGCAATATTTTGAGTAGCACTGATCAGACTATCACTGAGTGCTTTTTTTCCATTACTTCCTGTCCTCGAGCAGGAAGCGAACACGGTAAACAAACCAATTAGTATAAGGCTGAAAATAATATTGTTTCTCATTTTTGTTGGGGGTATATATAAATCCATGCTATCAAATATATCAAACTTCGCTGTGTCCTTTTATCTTAATTTTAAAGCTGCTGCAAGGCTTTTTTCACCGTTTCTTTATTCGGCTTTGAAATGGGGATTTTTTCTCCGGTGATTAAGAGCAGGATTCCGCCATCTTCTTTTAACCAGCTTTTTACATATTTGGGGTTAACCAAATGACTTTGGTGCGTTCTTAAAAAGCCATTGGGGCGCAGTAAATCTGCATATTCTTTAAGTGATTTAGAAACCAGTATTTTTTCATTGCCCGTAAGGAAGAAGTGGGTGTAGGTATTGTCTGCTTCGCAACGTACAATTTCTGATAAAGTAACATACCTGATTTCGCTTTGCATTTGCAGGGCAATTTTGCTGGCGTTTGTTTCAGGCTTTTTGAGTTGCTGCAGCAAAAAATCGAGTTGCGAAGCCGTTTGCGTAGCCAGTTTACGGTCGGCTTTATTTACCGCATCTTTCAACTCTTCAATATCAACAGGTTTTAAAAGATAATCGAGCGCTGCAAATTTTACGGCCTGTATGCCATATTGATCGTAAGCAGTAACAAAAATAACTTCGAAATTACGGGTTGGGAGCAGTTTCAGTACTTCAAAACCAGTTTGATCGCCCATTTGAATATCGAGAAACAGCAAATCAGGCAAATATTTTTCAATCACATTAACGCCATCGCTTACATTTTGTGCTGTGGCTATTATGGTTACCTGCGGGCAATGCTTTTTAAGCAAAGCCTGCAGGTTTTCTAAGTTCGAAATTTCGTCGTCTATTAATACTGCTCTCATTCTGTTTATAGCCAGTCGGTTAGTGTTAAGCTTATTTCAGTGCCTTTCTGGCTGGATTGTATGGCCAGGGTAAAGCGATTTTCTTTATAAATATCATTTAAGAGCGCTATTCTGCTGTTGCTGAGTTGAAGCCCTAAGCCATTGTTCTTTTTACCGGTATCAAATCCATTTCCATTATCGTTAACGGTTAATACCAGGTCGTTCTTTTGCCGGGCAAAGGTGATGGTGATTTTTCCATCTGCGGCTCTTTTCGATATGCCATGTTTTACCGCATTTTCTACAAAAGGTTGTAGCAGCATGGCTGGTATTTCGGTAATGTCTAAATCGGGGCCTTCAGCATGCTTAATTTCGTACTTAAAGCCGAAGCGCAATTGCTCCATTTGCAGGTAATCATCCAGCAGTTTTTTTTCCTGCGACAGGCTGATCAGCTCTTTATCATCGAGTACGTTGCGGGTTAAACGGGCAAATTTAGCAAGGTACTGGTTGGCATTATCAATGTCGTTTTTGTTCATTAAATTTTGAATACCAGAAAGGGCATTAAACATAAAATGCGGATTTAGTTGCGAACGGATGGAGTTAAGCTGCAGTTTCGCGGTGTTTTTTTGTTGCTCATTTTCTAAAAGCTTTTTTTTGTTTCGTTTTTTAATGAAGTAGAGAATAACCAGAAAGGCCAATCCGATTGAAAGGGCTACCACAACAGCATATATTAAGAGTTCGCGTTTGCTGTAGTTTTCCTGATCTAAAGTGATGGCAAGAGTATATCTGACTGTATATTTTTCCATTTCCTTTGGCGGCATATTATAACGGGAAAGTGATGAAGGCTGAATGATAATTTCATAATCACCCGATTTTTTGAAAATATTTTTGTCGATTTTCAGGTACGGTGAAAATTCATTTGTTTCAGTCACGTAGCCGCCATATTGCCAGGCTGTTGATTCGAAAATGATTTTATTACTTTGCTTGTCTTTAATTGAGGTATAATAGAGATAATCAATATCAGATTTGTCTTTAACAATGGTTAGCTCATCGTCTTTTTCGGTGAAAGTAAGCTTGGTTCTTTCTTTGGGGTCGGTTATTGGGCTGTAGCTAACCCCTTTGTCAGTTGCGAAGCGCTTTAACAAAGCTTTGATCTCTGCTTTTGGAATAGGCTTGCCGTAAAGAACTGATTTTTCAATATCGAGCGGTTTTTCGATACTGTAAACTAATACAGTAATGATTTTGCCTTTTACAGGAAAAGCACCCAGTGTGGTAGATCGAAATATTTCTTCATCCCCTCCGGCATGGGTATCTTTTAGCTGCGCTTCGTTAATCGGTTGATTTACAACCAATGGTTTATTATCGGATATTATGGTATACCGGAAACGCTGTATTTGGATATGTTTTCTGAAGTTAATCTGGATACTTACCTGGTTTACTTCGGGTAAATAGCTAAAGGAAGTATTCGGTTGATTGGGAAATACATTGGCGTAATAGACATTTTTTGCCGAACTGTCTACACACATGAGCAGTCTTCCACCGGCAGGGTAAATGCGATTAAAGTTAATACCTTTTTGGGCACTTACCGTTGATAGCGCGATGATGAAACTGAGAAAAGTAAATGTTATTTTTTTCATAATGTTAAGTTGATTTTCATCAAACTTGGGGCAATAATAGCAAAACTAAAACCATAAAACAGGAAACATCGTGTTTGAAATAGCAGGGGCCTTGTTTTGTGCAGTATTTGAATCTTGCCAAAAAAATGCAATGGATTGAAGAGATCAGCAAAATCATCAGCTTATTATTGTTTGTACTGATGAACTGATGTTTCGGTGGAAATTCGCTATCTTGAGTTAATCAAACTAACGACTATTCGGCAATGAAAAAATTAATTCTTTCAGTTCTTACCTCGCTTATTTCATTATGCGCCCTGGCTCAAAGCGATAATAAAGTAATTATCGGAACGATTGACAGCATTCAATCGAAAATGCTGAACGAACGAAGAAAAATATGGGTATATGTACCCAACAGCTGGTCGCCTGATTCTAAGCAGCGCTATCCGGTATTGTATTTATTAGATGGCGATGCTCATTTTTATTCGGTAGTGGGCATGATTCAACAGCTCAGTCAGGTAAATGGCAATACCATTTGCCCCGAAATGATTGTAGTGGGCATTCCGAACACCGATAGAACAAGAGATCTGACCCCAACACATGTAGATTCCGACCCGCTTTTTTCGATACAACACTTTCTAAAACATCGGGCGGTGGCGAGCGCTTTGTTTCCTTTATTGAAAAGGAATTGATGCCGCGGATTGATTCTTTATACCCAACGCAACCTTACAAAATATTAACCGGACATTCGCTTGGAGGCCTTACAGTAATGAATGTTGCCCTAAACCATACCCAATTGTTTAACGCTTACATTAGCATAGATCCGAGCATGTGGTGGGATAAAATGAATTTTTTAAATAAAACGAGGAAAACACTAGGCGAGAAGAAATTTTCGGGTACTACTTTGTATTTAGGAATCGCCAATACGATGAACGAGGGCATGGATATTACTAAAGTAAGGAGCGATACATCTGACGATACCAGACATATCCGTTCCATTCTTGATTTGGATAAATACATTAAACAGCAAAAGCAAAACGGTTTAAGGTACGAAAGTAAATATTACGGCAATGATGATCACGGATCGGTACCTTTAATTGCCGAATATGATGCTTTGCGTTTTATTTTTAACAAATATCGTTTTAAACTTACCTTTAAAGATTTTACCGATCCTAAGGCAGACATCGTAAAGAAATTCGAAACCCATTATCAGGATGTTTCAAAAATGTTTGGCTATAAGCTTTCACCACCCGAAAATATGATAAACGGCCTGGGTTACGAATTTTTGCAGCGAAAGCAATATGCCAAAGCTGAAGGACTGTTTAAAATAAATGTGGCCAATTATCCTGATAGTTATAATGTATACGATTCTTACGGCGACTATTTTCTGGCAATTGGCGATAAACCAAAAGCAATTGAATATCTCAAAAAGGCTTTGGCATTGAAAGAAAATCCAGAGTCGCGGAAGAAACTGAATAAATTATTGGAGTAAAATAAAAAGGCTTTAAACATTTAAACCTTCAAAAACATTGGGGCTGTTTGGTTTAAAATAACCTAAAATAAAAAAGGATTGCGGCCAGAAACGCAATCCTTTTTTATTGTTCAAATCAACCAGTTAGGGTTAAGGTAATGTGCTGGTATTAGGTTTTAAATGTAAGTTAAGCTAATCCGTTTTTTTGGGGTCAGCATTTTCCATTCTCGTACTGGTTCTAAAAACAGGCGCGCTGTAATCTTTTGGCAAATGCGCGGCAGGTATGGTGGTTTCATTTCCATCGCGCAATGCTTTATAATGTGGCGACATAATTTCTACGCCGGCTTTGTTAAAAATATCTTGTATGTTGGCATGCAGGCTCGAGTATATCAGGGCCTGTTTATTGGGCGATTTGGTATGCGCATTTATTTGGTAGCTAACGTAATAATCGTCAAGGCTGGTTTGTAGCACATAAGGCTTAGGCTCGGCCTCTATCATATCCGAGCTAAGTGCAGCATCGATAAGCAATTGATGTACCTGGCGCCAGGGGGCATCGTAACCAATGGTAACCGTAGTATGTATAATGAGGCCTTTTTCTGCAGCTTCTACACTGTAGTTAATGGTGTGGTTGCTCATAACAGTCGAATTGGGAATCGAAACCACTTCATTCTGGATTGTTCTTACCCGGGTAACCAAAAGGGTTTTTTCGATAATATCTCCGGTTACCTCACCAATTTTTACACGGTCTCCAATTCTGAAAGCCCGCATGTAGGTGAGTACCAGGCCGGCAACCACGTTACCCAATGCCCCGGCCGATCCGAAGGTAAAAAGAACGCCCATAAATACCGATACCCCTTTAAATACACCAGAGTCTGAGCCTGGCAGGTATGGAAAGATAACAATAAGCATAAAGGCCAAAATAAGTACCCTAATGATTTGGTAAGTAGGATTGGCCCAATCTTTATAAAAGCCGGGAATGGTAAGTTTGCCACGTTCTACTTCTGTTTTAATAAAGCGCACGAACCGCAGTACATAGCGGAAAACCACCAGCAATACGAGTATTGTCATCAAATCGGGAATGTAATTCCAGATGGCACTTCCTATTTTCTTTAAAGGGGCCAGAATATAGGCCAAAAGATTTTCGGAAAGATCTTTGGTAAAGGGAAATATACCAAACAGCACCGGGAGGGCCATATAAATTAACAATATGATAATTATCCACCGGGCAATAGATAAGGCAGCACTGATTACCCAAAGCTGTCGGTCGGAATCTAAAAGTTGATAATTCTTAATCCTGATTCCATCTTTAAGCCGCCCTTCGCCTTTAAGAAGTTTAGCAGTGAGGGTTCTAAACAGCCGGTTTACCAGGTAAACCAGACCAATAACCACCGCAATTACCAATAAGGTGAGCAAAATTTCTTTTATAATTACCTGCAAGCTGTTTTCGTCGCGATAATTGATTACAGATTTGCCTACTGCAGCTTTAACATCGGCTGATAATGTATTAATATCTTTTTTTGCCCAGATGGCATCCTCTTCGTTAATGGAAAGCAGTAAATTATTTCCGTAAATCAGATCGATTGAGCTTTCGGCCTGGCTGAGTTTAAGCGAATCGGCACGAAAGGTTGTACCACTGGCAATTTTTTCTAAACGATTGGCAATAGCCTGGGCACGATCGGATGCGCTGAAACTGCCAAGTTTGGCGTAAATATAGAATAGCGTATCGCGGTTAAAAACTACAGGAACACCTTTAATAAATTTCCTGAGCGAATCGATCTGTTTTACCTGGCGGACTTGCTGAAGCGAATCTTTTTTTTTCAATGCACCAAGTTCGAGCAATAAGCGGTTACGTTCCGTATCATCTCCTTTGCCCAAAGCATTTACCTGTTTTTGAAGTACATCACGTTTTAAGGAGTCTGCAATTCGCTCGGCCGATAACTGGCTCACACGGTCGAGCCCATTGTTCATTTTTTTAATCTGTGTAGAATCGACAGGGCTTTTCAGGCTATCGGACTGGGCATAAAGTTGGGTTCCGAGAAAAACCAAAGCAAAAAGATGGAGCGTAAAAAGTCTTTTCATAATCGTTTGTACTTGGTTAAATGTAATTAAAATTAGGCTGATAATGATTTTTGGTGCTTAAGTTTATCCGAAAAAATAGATCAATTGCCTTTCAGCGGTAAATTATTCAAATTTAATGGCTCGATTCATATCAGTCCGAAAGTATTTAGTATTTGTATACAAAAATATTTTTATACTTAACAAATTGTTAATACGCAGAGAATTGTATATTTAACATCTAAATGTTTTTTTTGTATTGAAATTTAGGCAGGTAATGAGTGATTATAATCTGAATACTGATGATGAGCTTTTACTACTCCTGAAGGAGCGTAATCATCGTGCCTATGCAGAAATTTACCAGCGATATTGGGCAATTTTGTTCCGTTATTCGCGTAAAATCCTCCAAAACGACGAAGAATCGAGAGATGTGGTGCAGGATGTATTTGTGATGTTATGGTCGAAATCTGAAGAACTCGAAATCCACACTTCCTTATCCTGTTTTTTATATGCTGCTACGCGCAACAGCATCCTTAAACTCTTTCAACGGGGAAAAGTAAAAACCAACTATTTAAACTCGCTCGAAAAATTTATCGAGGCGGGTAATAATACCACCGATCATTTGGTGCGCAACCGCGAACTGGCCAAACGTATCGAGCTCGAAGTTGCCCAGCTGCCCGCAAAAATGCGCGAGGTTTTTGAACTAAGCCGGAATGCACATTTATCACATCGTGAAATTGCCCTACGCATGGATATTTCTGATAAAACGGTTAAAAAGCAAATGAATAATGCCCTAAAAATACTCCGCTTAAAACTGGGCAGTTTATTCGTTTTGATCTTCTGATTTTACTGAATTTATTTTTTTTCATTTTTTTCTACGCCCAGGCCACCGGCAAATGTTCATAACCATACATCAACCTATAAGTGTAAGTTATGGAGCATAAAAGAGCTGAAGCATTACTGGAAAAATACCTGGCTGGGAATTGTACGCCCGCGGAAGTGGCTATTGTAGAGTCGTGGTACCTGCAGGTAACTGAAAATCCTGAGGCTTTAGCTTCCGAACCCGATTATGCTTCGCTTGAGCATACGATGTGGGCAACTATACAAGAGCGCAACAAGCCACCTAAAAAAGTAAAATTGCAATGGGGCTGGGCGGCGGCGGCCGTTATTTTGCTGACATTTGGTTTTGGGTTATACCAATTTAAAAATGCCAGCCAATCCGAAATGCAAAGTGTTGAGCCTTTAGCCAAAAACGATATTAAACCCGGTGGCAATAAAGCTTTTCTTACACTGGCCAATGGCACTAAAATTTCGCTTGATGATACACAGAACGGTAAAATAGCCGAACAGCAAGGCGTAAGCATTACCAAAACAGCTAAGGGCGAATTGGTTTACGCCGCTAAAAATGCCGCAGCTAAATTTGTTGCAGGGAAACAGCAATTTAATACCATCGAAACACCAAAAGGTGGCCAGTACCAGATCAATCTGCCCGATGGTACCAAAGTATGGCTAAATGCTGCTTCATCTTTAAAATATCCAACATCTTTTGCCAATACAGATCGCGAGGTACAGCTTACCGGTGAGGCCTATTTTGAAGTGGCCAAGAAAACGGTTAAGGGGCGAAGGCTTCCATTTAACGTAAAAACCGAAAAGCAGCTGGTAGAAGTTTTGGGTACCCACTTTAATATCAACAGTTACGATAATGAAGATAATACCAAAACTACTCTTGTCGAAGGATCGGTAAGGGTTACACCTGTGGCCGGATCGGGAAATTTAGCTGTACTGGCCAAAGTTTTAAAACCCGGCGAACAGTCGGTGTTAAAAGGATCGTTGGTTAAAGTAAACGAGGTCGATACCGAAGAGGCGCTGGCCTGGAAAGAAGGCCTTTTTATGTTTGATGATGAAGACCTCGAAAGTATTATGCACAAAGTAGCCAGATGGTATGATGTAGAGGTGGTATTTAAGGATAAAAGTTTATTGACAAAAGATTTTAGCGGTACCGTTTCCAGGTTTGGGAATGTATCGCAGGTGCTTAAAAAGTTAGAATTAACAGGATCTGTTCATTTTAAAATTGAAGGAAGGAGGATTGTAGTAATGAAATAAACCTTAAAACTGCAATCCAAAAAAAAGTCAGCAATGCTACCAACATTACTGACCCTGAACCGGCGTAAACCGGCTAATGTTTGGATCAGTTCAAAATAAACTATGCGATAGAATAATAGAAACCAAAACAAACAAACAAATGTATATAAATTCTGCTAATAATTTTTGCAGGTATAGCTCCTGCATGACCAAATTTTTGCTAGTGATGAAACTCCTTATAGTTTTAATGGTAACTGCTTTACTACAGGCAAGTGCTGCAACAAGCAATGCCCAGAGTCTTTCTCTAGTCAATAAACACATTACCATTAAGCAGGTTTTCAAAGAAATTAGAAAACAAACCGGCTATAATGTACTGTGGGAAGCCGATAAATTACAAACCAGCCAAACCATAAATGCCGCTTTTAAAAATGCGTCTTTAGATGAGGTATTGAAAAAATGCCTGGCAGGCAAACCATTAACTTATGCCATTGATGAGAAAACAGTGATTATCAAAGCAGTCGAAATTTCGGTATTCGAAAAGTTACTGAATCTGTTTAAAAACATCGAGGTGAGCGGTAAAGTGGTCGACGAAAAGGGGGGCGCCATGCCCAACACTTCCATCGTGATTAAGGGAACCAAAATTTTTCATAAGACTGACGATAACGGAAACTTTAAATTTACCATAGCCGGAGAGAGTGCAGTTTTAGTGGTATCGTACCTGGGCTATAAAACGCAGGAGGTACCGGTAAATAAAAGCGGAAGTTTAACCATTTCCCTGCAACCCGACATGGCCGATCTGGAAGATGTAGTGGTAGTAGGTTACGGAACACAGAAACGCGCCAATTTAACCGGTGCGGTTGATGCAATAAGTGCCAAACAATTAGAAAACAGGCCAATTGCCAATGTTGGGCAGGGCTTACAGGGTTTAATTCCGAATTTAAATATTTCTATTGCCAATGGCAGGCCCAATACTGCACCCGAGTTTAATATCAGGGGATTTACCTCTATTAATGGCGGTGCACCTTTAATATTGGTAGATAACGTACCTTTCAGCAGCTCCGATTTGTTAACACTTAACCCTGCCGATATAGAAAGTGTATCGGTACTGAAAGATGCAGCTTCATCGGCCATTTATGGTGCGAGGGCTCCGTTTGGGGTTGTTTTAATTGTTACCCGCACAGCAAAAAGCAGCAAATTAAATGTTGGGGTAAATAGTTATACGGCCTACCGTACGGTGGGTAAATTGCCAGAAGTGGTTACCGATCCCTACCAGGTATTGAAAGCTAAAAACGAAGCGGCCTTTCCTTTGTACAATCCAGCCTATAGCGCTGCATTGGTAGAGGCGGCCAGGTTACGTTCTTTAGATCCTTCATTGCCAGATGTAATTACCGATCCAACCGATCCAAACAAATGGTTTTATATCGGATCGACAGATTGGCTTAGGGAAGCTTACAACCAGTCGGCACCAACTTACAATGTGGGCGTAAATATATCCAAAAGGGCCGAGCAGGTGAGCTATTACCTTTCTGCAAATTATTATAAACAGAAGGGGATGATCAAGAATGCTGATGAAAACAACAATATCTATAACCTACGTGGAAAGGTTGATTTGAATGTAACCAAATGGCTTACCCTTTCTAACAATACCATGTTAACCTCTACCTTTTATGAGGCCCCTACTTTTATCGATGGAAACTATTTCTGGAATATAAACCGAACCAATGTAACCGATATTCCCCGCAATCCGGATGGCTCGTGGACTTCTGCGGGTGCATCTTTATTAGGTGCCGTGCAGGAAGGCGGCCGGAAAACTTTAAGTTCGAACACCGTGCAAACCACTTTCTCTTTCGATGCTTCGCTGGTTAAAAATATCTGGAGTTTAAAAGGGGATGCAACTTTAAGGCGTGTAAACAATCTGAACAAATCGTACGAAATTCCGGTGGCTTATAAAACCGGGCCTAACTTATCGCCGCCTTTATCTACTTCTACTTCGGCAGCCGATCAGCACGGAAATACTAAATACAATATTATTAACCTGTACACTGAAGCACACAAAAAGTTAGGTAATCATTTTGTATCGGGTTTGGTAGGTTACAATCAGGAGGAATTGCGCAACAATACTTTTACGGCTTCGCGTAAACTGTTAATTTCCAATAGCCTGCCATCTATCAACCTGGCTACCGGCGATCAAACAGTAAGTGAAAGCATTTCTGAATGGGCGGTACAAGGACTTTTTTATCGCGTCAATTATAATTTTAAAGAACGTTACCTGTTAGAGTTAAATGGCCGTTACGATGGCTCATCGCGCTTTGCCCCAGGTAAAAGATGGGTTTTTGTCCCTTCAGGCTCGGCAGGTTGGTTACTGTCTGACGAAAAGTTTTTTGCCCCCGTAAAAAATCTTTTATCGATGGATATGTTTAAAATCAGAGGATCTTACGGCGTACTGGGCAATCAGGCTGCGGTTGGGGAGTACGATTACCTGTCGAAATTAAGCAGTGGTAAAACCTCGCAGATTTTGGGCGGCGCACAACCAACTTATGTTAGTCCGCCGGCAGCTATCTCAAGCAACTTTACCTGGGAAAAGGTATCATCTGTAAACCTGGGTATCGATGCAGCTTTCTTCAAAAACAGGCTGGAGGTAAATTTTGACCGTTACACCCGTTTTACTAAAAACATGCTCGTACCCGGTAAACCGCTCCCCGGAGTTTTTGGTACCAGAGAGCCAACTACCAATGCAGCCGATTTAAAAACCAAGGGCTGGGAGTTAAAACTGGGCTGGAAAGATCAGGCTACTTTAGGTGGTTCGCCATTTAGTTACAATGTAGTGCTTGCCTTAAGTGATAGCAGAACTTACATTACCCGTTTCGATAACCCAAATAAACTGCTAAGCAACTATTACGAAGGCATGGAGTTAGGCGAAATATGGGGCTTGGAGGCCGAAGGCTTTTTCCAGAATGCCGATGAGCTGAAAAACCATGCTAACCAAACTGCGGTAGGTACAGATGATCAGCGTTATCAATATTTTGTGGGCGATATTAAATTTAAAGACCGCAACAATGATGGTAAAATCGATTTTGGTAATAAAACGGTTGATAACTCTGGCGATTACTACAAACTGGGTAACAACAGAAACCGTCTTCCTTACAGTATCGATTTATCTGGTGCATGGAAAGGCTTCGATTTACGCGTGTACATTCAGGGGGTAGCCAAAAGAGATTGGTATGCCGATGGTAGCAACATTTATTTCTGGGGTATTTATGCACAACCCTGGACCAACGTTACCGTGCAAAACCTTGATCACTGGAGCCCTGAAACCCCAAATGCTTATTTCCCAAGGATAAAAGCCTATGCTGCTGAAGATACCGGAGAGGAATTGGGTATTCCGAATACCAGATACCTGCAAGACGCTTCGTACATGAGGGTTAAAAATATCACCCTGGGTTATACCTTGCCTAAAAGCTGGTTAAAACGTGCGAAGATCGAAAATGTACACTTTTATGTAAGTGGCGAAAATTTATTCGAACATTCTAACCTGAAAGTGAAACTAGATCCGGAAGGCCTGGGTGGAAGTATCTATCCGTTTCAACGTACTTATTCATTTGGTCTGAACTTTAATTTCTAATACTAAACAGATGAAAACAAAATATTACATCAATATATTAGTGGTTATCCTCACCGTTGGCTTTTTGGGCGGATGTAAGAAGGATTTTTTAGACCGGATTCCGGAAACCACCATTACCCCGAATGAGTTTTTTAAAACCACAGCCGACTTAGAAACCTATAGCAATGGTTTTTATGGCATGTTTGGTGCAGGTACCGAAGATCTTTTTTCAGACAATATATCAGTTTACCTGGGCGGGCATGAATTGGATAACATGCTGAGGGGCAAAATTACACCTGCTAACGTTGGCGGCTGGAGCTGGGGCAACTTGCGTACCATCAATTACATGCTAAACAATCTTCAGAATGTAAAAGGCGATGCAGCTGCCATTAAGCACTATGTTGGTATTGCCCGTTTTTACAGGGCGATATTTTATTACAACATGATCCGCAGATACGGCGATGTACCTTATTATAATAAGGTTTTGGGTACCAATGATGAAACGCAGCTTTACAAAGCCAAAGATCCACGAACGCTGGTGGCCGATTCGGTGCTTGCCGACCTGGAATATGCTGCGGCCAACGTGCTGCCAACCGGAACCAATACCCGTGTAACCAAATGGGCAGCACTAACGGTTTTATCGAGGTTTTGTTTGTACGAAGGTACTTTTAGAAAATACCACGATGAACTGGGCTTGCAAAGTTCGGCCAATACCTTTTTGCAAAGGGCTGCATCTGCTTCTAAATCGGTAATGACCGATGGCGGTTTCAGCATTTACAATACCGGTAAAAAAGGAGAAGATTACCAGAAACTGTTTACCAGCGAAGATTTAAGCGGTGTTAAAGAAATCATTTTTTACGATGATTACAACCGGGCTTTAAACCGCTCTAACAGTACACATTATGTGTTCGACTGGCAATGGTCGTTAAGCAAAAGTTTAATCGATACCTATTTAATGACAGATGGAACGGCTTTTACCTCAACAACCGATTGGGACAAGAAGCCTTACGCCGAAATCTTCAAAAACCGCGATGCAAGGATGGCCGTAACGGTTGCGCCTCCGGGATTTTCAACTACTTTGGGTGGGGTGCCTAATAAAACCCGTCCAACCTTTGGTGGTTATCCTCAAATTAAGTTCTACGCTATCGATCCTACCAGCAAGGTATATACCGAATTTACCGATTTGCCAATATTGCGTTATGCGGAGGTATTGTTGATTAATGCCGAAGCCAATGCAGAACTGGGTACCCTAAGCCAAACCGATATAGACCTGACCATTAATGTGCTGCGCAACCGTGCTGGTGTGGCAGCATTGAATATGGTTACCGCAAATGCAAGTCCCGATAATGTTTTGGCAGCCATGTACCCTGCGGTTAACGGTATTAACAAAGGAGTGCTTTTAGAAATCCGCCGGGAGCGCAATGTTGAGCTCGCCTGCGAAGGTTTCAGGTTTGCCGATTTATTGCGTTGGAAAGCTGGTAAATTGTTAGAAAGACCTACCCAGGGTATGTATGTGGCAAAACTGGGTGCTTATGATGTTACCGGTGATGGGGTAGAAGATGTTGCCATTTTGCAGGCTGCAGGTCAGGAAGCACCACTTGATGGTTTACCTGCTGATGTTAAAGCTAAGCTGGTAAAATATTATTTAAGCGATAATAGTTTTTATCTGAGCAATGGTACTTCGGGTTTCATTATGTTCCCCGAAAACCAAACCAGCCCAAGATCATTTATCGAGCCGAAGTATTATTATTACCCAATACCAATGCAACAGATTTTACTAAATCCGCAACTTAAACAACCAATAGGTTGGTAACACCCTAACTGGGATCGTCATTTCGAGCAAAGTGTAACGAAGCCGAGAAATCTAATAGCGGAACCGAGAAGTGCTCAGTGCAGCTAACTGACTTAAAAGATTTCTCTCCGCCTGTACGGGCAGGCGCTACGGTCGAAATGACGATCTCTTTAACACAAATGAACATGAAAAGAAGAAGTTTATTAAAAGCGCTTCCACTGGCTACAGCTGCCTTGGCTCTTGGCGATTTAAATGCGGTGGCATCGGCACCCGTTGAAAAAGATAAGAAGAAAAAACTGGTTTTAACCGTTGCGCACATTACCGATGTACATATCCGCCAGGGCGATAACGCGCCGGCAAGGTTCGAAAAATGCTTGCAAAAGATTAAAAACCTTAAGGTAGATTTTTTTCTAAACGGAGGCGATAGCATCCACGCAGCCGACTATAACGATATTAAACGTGAAAGTGTGGTAGAGCAATGGGGAATCTGGGATAAATGCATCAAACAGCTTGATGGCTACGAACTGCACAGTTGTATTGGTAACCACGATATCTGGTGGGCAGCTCCCTCAAAAGAGGATGAAATGTATGGTAAAGATTACGTGGTTAAAAGGCTCAAAATTCCTAACCGCTATTACAGTTTCAGTAAAAATGGCTGGCATTTTATCATTTTGGATGGGAACAATAAAAATACCGCATTAGATCCCGAACAATACAAGTGGCTGGAAACTGAATTAGAGAAACTACCGGCAAACACACCGGTATTGCTCATGTCGCATTATCCCATTCTTACGGTAACCGGTACCTGGGAGGGAGGCCAGCACGGCGACCATAAAGAATTAAAACAGCTTTTCTATAAGCATAAAGATAAGGTGAAGGTTTGTCTCAGTGGTCACCAGCATTTATTGGATAGGGCCTGGTACAATGGGGTAGAGTATTATTGCAACGGCGCAATGAGTGGTTTTTGGTGGGGTAAAGGCGATAAACGTTCTGCTCAGCCTTATTACTACCAGGAAACGCCTCCGGGTTATGCAATTTTAAAGCTGTATAGTGATGGTACGCTCGAAAACAAATATATCGTAGAAACAGAAAGTTAAGCTTAATTGTGATTTAGTTTCTACTTTGATAAAGTGCCGCCGAAAGGTGGCACTTTGTTTTTGATCCCTCCCTGATCGTCATTTCGAGCGGAGTGCAACGGAGTCGAGAAATCTTATTAGATAGATCTCTCCGCTCCACTGCGTTCCGGTCGAGATGACGTTCAATAAAAAGGATTACCCGTTTGTTCAGCTAATCCTTTTTATTACTTTATAATGAAGTGCATCGGTTACAACAACGCCCGGTCTAAATGCACATAACCACCATCAACATGAATAAGCTGACCTGTAGTATGACTCGATTTATCTGACAGTAAAAACACTGCTGTATTGGCGATCTCCTCTACGGTGGTCATCCGGTTCTCAAAAGGTATTTTATCGGTAATGCTTTTCAGTTTTTCTTCCGGCTGATCGAATGAGCTGATCCATTTTTGGTAAAGCGGAGTCCAGGCCTCGGCCACAATAATGGCGTTAACACGAATGCCGTATTGCAATAACTCAACGGCCCACTCGCGGGTTAGCGCATTTCGCGCACCGTTTGCCGCCGCATAACCCGATGTACCACCCTGACCGGTTTCAGCAGTTTTGCTGCCGATGTTCAAAATAGAACCCTTATTCTTTTTAAGCTCAGGCAAAACATGCTGTGCCAATAAATAATAATGTACTACGTTTTTGTGTAACGATTCCATAAAGGCATCGTAAGTGCCGTTTTCGAGGCCTACGCCATCATTAACTCCGGCATTGTTAACCAGACCATCAATGCGGTTATATTTGGCTAATATGGCATCTATAATGTTTTTGCAGCCCTCTGGCGAAGTTAGTTCGGCAGTAAAATAATCACCTTTCAGGCCAAGGTCTGTAATTTCCTGCAACATGCGCTGGTTATCGGCTTCGTTGCGGCCAATAATGATTGGAAAGGCATTTTCGATTGCCAAAGCTTTAACAATTGCTGCGCCAATGCCCTTTGCACCACCACTAACCAGGATTATTTTTTCTTTTAAATTTAAATCCATATTCGGAATATTTTTATTTGTTGTTTTTAAATAGGACAGATGGCGGGTATGTTTAAAGCCGGTGCTTCATTTCTAATAAAACCCCTGCAAATGCATTAAGATTAGCTTCGCTGAGCACTCCGTGGTTCCCGCCTGCGCGGGAATGACGATTTACTTACGGAAGCTTTGCCGCCAGATCATCCATTTTACATCTAACCTGAAACATTATCCCTCTTACCTCATTCCATCTTCCATTATTTACAGGCTAACCCCTCTTTTCCATGGAATAAAATCATCCTGGTTAAGTTGTACAGCTTTTGTTATTTCCTGACCGCTTGCTACTTTGATACAGTATTCCAAAATGTCTTCGCCCATTTCGTTAATGGTTTTTTCGCCACTGATAACCGGTCCGGTATCAATATCGATAATATCGCTCATGCGTTTTGCCAAAACGGCGTTTGTGGCTACTTTAATGGTTGGACAAACCGGATTACCCGTTGGGGTACCCAAACCTGTAGTAAATAAAATCAGTGTGGCACCCGCGGCAGCCTTACCTGTGGTGGCTTCAACATCGTTACCGGGGGTACATACCAAACTCAAGCCTGGTTTTGTTGCCGGCTCAGTATAATCGAGCACATCTACCACGGGCGAAGCGCCAGCCTTGCGTGCAGCACCGGCCGATTTAATGGCATCGGTAATCAATCCATCTTTAATATTGCCTGGCGAAGGGTTCATGTAAAAACCCGAACCTACTTTATGCGCAAGGTCATCGTATTCTGTCATTAAGCGGATAAACTTTTCTGCAGTTGCACGGTCTACCGATCTGTCGATCATTTCCTGCTCAACACCACAGAGTTCAGGGAACTCGGCCAACAATACTTTTGCACCAAGTGCTACCAGTAAATCGGCGCAGTAACCCACTGCAGGGTTTGCCGAAATGCCACTGAAACCATCGCTGCCACCACATTTTACGCCTACACACAACTTATTTAAAGGTGCAGCCTCGCGTTCATGCTTGTTAATGAACATTAAACCTTCAAAGGTACTTCTAATCGCATCCTGAATCAGTTGCTCTTCACTTTGTGTTTTCTGTTGCTCGAAAATCAACAATGGTTTGTCAAACTCCGGATCAAGGGCAAGCAAATCGCGTTTAAAATCGGCTACCTGTAAATGCTGGCAGCCTAAACTTAAAACCGTAATACCTGCAACGTTGGGGTGATTGGCATAAGCCGCCAATAGTTTGCTTAGGGTATCCGAATCTTGCCTGGTGCCTCCACAGCCGCCATTATGGGTCAGAAATTTGATGCCATCAACATTTTTAAAGGTACGGGTAGTACGGTCGGCTTTAGGTTCGAAGCTGATATTGTGGATATCTTCTCCGTTTTCGAAAGCCTGAACCAGCTTATGGGTGTACGATTTATATTTGTCGCCCACAGCATAGCCCAGTTCACTGTACAACGATTCGCGAATGATATCTAAATTACGGTTTTCGCAAAATACCGTTGGGATAAACAACCAGTAATTGGCAGTACCTACAGTGCCATTTTTGCGGTGGTAACCATAAAATTTGCGGTCGGCATATTTTTGCACATCGGGTGCTTCCCATTTATAGTCTACATCGCGATAAGCAAATGGTTCGGCTGCATGTTTGGTATTTTCTACATTCATGCGCATGCCGGCTTTAACGTCGAACTGCACTTTGCCAACCAAAACACCATACATCATAACCTCATCACCCGCCTGCATATCCTGCATAAAAAACTTGTGCTTCGCCGGAATTTCTTCCTGCGTAACGTAAGTATTTCCTTCATGTGCTATTGTGGTGCCCTGTGGTAAATCCTGCAAGGCAACCAAAACGTTATCGGCATGGTTAATTTTGATGACTAATTTTTTCATCTATAAATAGTATTTGTTATTTTTTTATCTGATTAAGCTGCTAAAGTCACTTCTTTTTCAATATGATTGGGTTTCCATCCTTTCCAACCGAAATAAAATACCACTAAAAAGCATACAAAAGGTACTATGTAGCCATATTGGATATTGTGTGTGGCATCAGAAATTAATCCCAATATAGGAGGCAGGAATGCACCACCCACAATCGACATTACAATAAGTGATGAACCCAGTTTGGTATCTTTGCCTAAACCGGCAATACCCAGCGAAAATATGGTTGGAAACATAATCGACATAAAGAATGCAACCCCAATTAAGGCGTAAACGGTAATCATACCTGTGGCAAAAATAGACACTAAGGTTAGTACTGCACTGATTAAGGCATAAAGCATTAACAGTTTATGCGGAGCCACAAATTTCATGAAAAAGGTACCGGCAAATCTGCCTAGCATAAACGCAAGACCAGCAGCACCAGCATACCATGCAGCTTGCTCCTGGGTAAGCCCGGCAGATGAGGTGATGAAACTGATAAACAGGCTTAACACACAAACCTGGGCACCTACGTAAAAAAACTGGCCGATAACTGCCCAGCGCAAATGGCTATGGCCCAGTACATGGCCAAATGTGCTTTTTTCATCAACATGTTCTTCTTCCTTAATGTCGGGTAGTTTGGTAAAAATAAACAGAATGGCTACTACAATAATTAGGATGCCTAAAATTAAATAAGGCGCTTTTACAGTCGATGCTTCCTGTAGTACATAAGCTTGTTTGGCTGCTGGTAGCATTTTTGCCAGTTGCTCATCGGTATAGGTAGATTCGGTAAAAATCAGCTTACCACCTACAATCGGAGCTAAAAATGCAGCTAAACCGTTAAAAGATTGCGAGAAATTTAAACGCTGCGTAGCTGTTTCAGGCGGACCCAATACCGTTACATAAGGGTTTGCTGCAGTTTCTAAAAAGGTTAATCCACAAGCGATGATAAAAAGTGCACCCAGGAAAAAGATATATTTGGCTGTATTGGCAGCTGGTATAAACAATAAGCAACCAACAGCGAATAATATCAGGCCTAAAATGATACCGCTTTTATAGCCGTATTTGCGCATAATGTAACCCGCCGGAAGTGCCAATAAGAAATAGGCAATAAAAACCGACGAATCGACCAGAGTAGACTCGAAAACACTGAGCTGAAAAGCTTTACGCAGGTGCGGAATCAATACCGGATCGAGGTTGTGAACAAAGCCCCAGAAAAAGAACAGGCTGGTGACTAAAATTAAGGGGAAAAGATATCCTTTACCGCTCTTCTGCGTATCGGATGTTGTGAAATTCGTTGATGTACTGTGGCTCATATTTGGTTTTTATATTGGTTATGGGTTTGCTCTAAAATAAAGATTATTTACAATAGCTCGTTGTTACAGAAGTTAAATGGCTATAACCTGAATTGGCCAAAGATTGGCCACAACAAGTTGTTTAATAGAAAAATGAACCTCTATGCCTGTTTTTTTCAACTGTTTTAAGGTAGCCATGGTAACTTTGCTGTACAGTTGGTTTATGTAACAAGAAATAAATAATCCCACCTTCATGTGCATGTTTGTTTAGTTGAAACTTTACAAATTAAGTCCTTAAGTGCTAATAAAAATTTAACTTTATCATCCAATTATTAAATGATATTGTCTTAATTTTATACATTGCGAAATATTACTGCATATTAGATTGATTTTTTAAGATTCTATGAAACCGCATTTACTTAATGTATCTACTAATTCGGTAGATTCTTTTAGTGCCCGAAGGGATATTATGCCAGATGTAAACAACCTGTGGCATTACCATTCTGCCTTAGAGTTAATTTATATCAAAAAAGGGCGGGGGACACAATTTATTGGCGACAGCATTAAAAATTTTAATGATGGCGATGTTGTTTTACTCGGAAGTAATTTGCCGCATTACTGGCGCTTTGATCCGGAGTTTTTTGAAACAAACGATGGGGAGCCGGTTGATGTTTATGCCGTACATTTTAAGGAAGAGTTTTTGGGTAAGGATTTTCTTAATCTGCCCGAGAACCAGGAAATAAAAAGAATTTTTGCCCAGGCAAAGCAGGGGATTAAATTACAAGGGGCTGCCAAAGAGAAAATTGCGGTTTTAATGCCTCAGATAATCGAAGCTACCGGCACCATGAGGATTATCAGATTACTGGAAGTATTAACAGTAATTGCCAATTGCAGTGAAAAGAACATATTGGTTTCACTCGGCTTTAAGCCTAACTTTCTGGAGAACGAAAAAGACCGGATCCAGTCTATTTATAATTATACCATCAGCAACTATAAAAAGAAAATCGAACTAAAGGAAATTGCAGCCGTAGCTAAGATTAGCCCAAACTCTTTTTGTAAATTCTTTAAAACCAAAAGCCGAAAAACCTACACCCAGTTCCTTAACGAAATCAGGGTTGGGCAGGCCTGTAAGTTACTTATCGAAAACGATTTAACGGTAAAGGAAATTTGCTACGATTGTGGTTTTTATAATTTCACGAGTTTTCATAAATATTTCAGGGAAATAACCGGAAAGTCGCCATTGAAATACCAGCAGGCTTTTTCCAAACAATAAAAAAACCTGATCATTATTTGCAAAGCAAATTTTGCTTTCGTTAATGTTTTGACAGGGCAAGCCTGACAAATTTTAATGATTTGCCACGCTTACCTCGCCTGAAATTTGTCGCGGTATTGCGTAGGTGTCATACCAACGGATTTTCTAAATACTTTTCTGAAAGCTTTAGGATCGTTGTAACCAGAGTTATAAATTACCTCAGTCATTTGCTGTGCCGTTTGTTCCAGCAGCTTTTTCGCGGCTTCGATACGCGTTTGCTGCAGGTACTCAATAGGTGTAATACCAATTACCTGTTTAAAGCGGCGCACAATGTTCCTCCTGCTTGATGGAATATCTTTAATCATCTCTTCGATGGTGGCTACATCCTGGTAATTGCTTTCTATTTTTTCCTGTGCAGAGGCTACAATATCGTCGTTATGGTGCCGGATAGGCTGAAAGGTGCTGAAATACAATTGGTTTACACGATCCATATCGATGGCAAAAATCTTAGCCACTTTAATGGCCATTTCTTTTCCGCAATGTATTTGTAAAAGGTGTAGCAACAGGTGGAAAGTAGAGGTTGCGCCGCCGCTGGTAAACAGTTTACCATCCTGGGTTACCGTTTTATCGGCCTTTAAATGCACCAGTGGAAATGCTGTAGAAAATGCAGCACTGGCATCAATATGGGTAGTAGCGGCTTTGCCGTTTAACAGTCCTGATGCGGCAAGTAAAAATGCACCTGTACAAAATGTGGCAATTTCAGCTCCTGCATGATGTTGCTCATTTAGCCAGGGCAGGTAATGCTTATTTTCTGCAAGGCTGGCGGCCATGTCGTTGGTAGAAAAAGATGGGATCAAAATCAGATCGAGTAACGATATATGCGCTATCGAAATAGACGGATGCTCGCTAAAATTGTAATTTTTGTCATCCAGTGTTACTAAACTAATGGCAAAAGGTGTTTCGAGATTATCTTTTCTGTAAAAGCCATTTACGGTATCAAAAACGTCTAAAATGGCTGCTACGCTCAATAATCTGAAATTTTTGGGCATTAATACACCAACTTGTATCATTTGGTTAAATTTAGGTTCTGCGTACAAGATATAAAAAAATGTCTGAAATGCCCCTCAATATTGACTTTTACGGCAAGGGTAGGTGGTTAAATAAAGCCCTAACTTTATATTCATAATCAACCTAATAACAGTAACATGAAAACAGAACCAATTAGCAACAGGATGTATGGCATTATGGTGCTGTACGAAATGCACACCGATTTTTTATTAAGGGCTTTAGCGGATATTGATGAAAAAGATGCCCAAAAAAGATTGGATACTAAAGCGAACCATATTGCATGGATAACCGGTAGTATAGTAGATGGCAGGTATTTTCTGGCCAAATCGTTTGGTATCGAAATTAAATCAGCAACGGGAGCGCTTTTTGCCGATCATAAAGGAATTGTTGATAATGCAGTTTATCCTTCTTTGGCAGATTTTAAAGCAGACTGGGCACAGATTTCGCCTTTATTACAGGATGCACTTACCCAGGCTACAGATGAAAAGCTCGACGAGCAATTAGAAATGCCAGGCATGGAAATGACGCTTTATGAGATGATCAGTTTTAATACCTACCGCGAAGCCAATTGCATCGGGCAAATTGCACTCTGGCGCAGGCTGCTCAATTATCCGGGAATGAATTACATGTAAACTATGGAAAAGGTAATTAAAGAAGCCGATGGTACTTTATCGGCATTGGAAAATCTGCTTTCAAATTTTAATGCACAGCAGGTTAATCAAGTGCCTTTTCCCGGCAGCTGGACGGCGGGGCAACTAGCCCAGCACCTGATTATGGCTAATGGTGGTTTTGTTGAGGTGATTAACGGGCCAACCACAGAAACCAATAAGCCCGCTGATATTATGGTAGAAAGGATAAAGGCTGATTTTTTGAATTTCAATACCAAATTTGATTCGCCGGAATTTATTTATCCAAAAAATAAGGATTACGACCGGAATGAATTATTGGTGAAATTAAAGCAGATCCGAAACAATGTTGCAGATGTAATTAATACACTGGATCTTACTAAAACCTGTACAACGTTCGAGCTGCCTGTTTATGGATTTCTAACCCGCCTCGAAGCCGTTTATTTTATTATTTACCATACACAACGGCATACGCAGCAGTTAAAAAATATTTATAGTAAATTAGAGACTGCCGATTTTAACTAAATTTATGAGAAATCAAAAGCTTGATCTATTAAATCCATATATTGGTAAATGGCAAACAGAGGGGCGTACAAAAACGGGTGATGTAATTAGTGGCACCGATTGTTACGAATGGGTTGACGGCGGTTTCTTTTTAACACATCGGGTTGATGTGAAGTTTAATGACAAGGAAATCAGATCGCTGGAAATTACGCATTACGATGATATGGAAGACGTTTTTAGGTCGCAATCTTTTGGTAATGATGGGATTATTTCGATTGCTACGCTAAAGATCATCGACGACATTATTCTAATATTCGGCGATAAGGAAAGGTTTAAAGGTAATTTTAAAACCAATACTATTGAAGGATTGTGGGAACGTTTTGATGGTAAATGCTGGATACCCTGGATGGATATTACGCTAAGGAAGCTTGAGGCTGGATAAAATACAAAGTTATGGCAATGAAAAAGAAGCTAATTTCTGGCAAAGCCGAAGTAGATGAATATATGCTTCAATTGAATCATCCCTATAAACAGGAAGTAGAACAATTGAGAGCGATTATTGCCCAGGCAAATCCATTAATAATGGAAAGGGTGAAATGGAATTCACCAAGTTTTTATTACCTTAAAGATTTCGCTGCTTTTAATTTAAGGGCCCGAGGCTATGTGCAGATTATCTTTATTTTTTACGATGGTAACATGATCGAAGATGCCTCACTCTTGCTTGGCAGTTGGAAAGACCGGCGAGAAGCCAGATTTTATGGTATGGACGACATAAGCGCAAAAAGGCCGGCGCTTGAGCAATTGGTGAATAACTGGATAAAATTAATCAATAAACCAAATAATAATTAACCTTCCCGGTTGGGATTTAACAACAACAAAACAATGGCATCAATTAACACGTATTTAAATTTTAATGGTAACACCGAAGAAGCATTTAACTTTTATAAATCTGTTTTCGGCGGGGAGTTTGCAGTGGTACAGCGCTTTAAAGATTCGCCGGGTTGCGAAGGAATGGCTGCGGGAGATCAGGAAAAACTGATGCACATTGCATTACCGATAGGCGGAAATGTACTCATGGGAACCGATATTACCGATCCAACACCTGCATCTACTTTTGGAACCGGTATTTCTATTTCTGTTGATGCGGCTACTGAAGAAGAAGCACATCAGCTTTTTAACGGCCTATCGGCAGGTGGCACAGTAACTATGGAACTACAAAAAACATTCTGGGGTGCTCTTTTCGGCATGGCAACCGATAAATTCGGAATCCAGTGGATGGTTAACCACGATTATGATCAGAAATAATCTTTAAAGGTGAAAATAGCTGAATGGTTGATGGTTTATAGTCGATAGTTTTATGGCCATTAACCATTCATCTTTAGTCATTAATAAATAGGCCAATTACGTTGAGGGGTTGATCGACTATAGCTATTAACTATCAGCCATTAACCCATAAACCAGCTAGAGATATTAAGCAGGAGCTAACATAACCATTGACTATCAGCTATTAACTAACTAAACCAATAACTTTTAGTATTTTTAAATAAATAACCCAAAATTAAATCGCTATGAAAATTGCAGTTATTGTTGTACGCGTGCTTTTAGCCGCCATGTATTTATTTGCTTCGGTAAGTTATTTTCTCAATATGATGCCAAAAGCACCAGAAATGACCCCGGCACAAACTACCTTTATGAGCGGCCTTATGGCATCGGTATATTTGTTTCCGCTACTTAAAGTTACCGAATTAATAGGTGGCTTATTGCTGCTTATCGGAAGAACAGCACCCCTGGCCGCAATCATTATTTTTCCGGTTACGCTGAATATTTTCCTGTACCACGCATTTCTGGGACCAAAAGATTTGCCTATGGTTGGTGTAATGCTCATTTTTAATATTTTCTTGTTTTACGCTTATCGCCAGAAGTATCTGCCTATCGTTTCCAAGTAAATTTTAAGGGATCTAAAACTTTCTTATACTTTTTCGCTTTATTTAGTGTTTCCTATAAGGTCAAATTATTATCTTTAAAAACTAACTAGAAAAAATATGAGAAAGTTCCCATTTTTAATGCTGCTGTTATTGGCAGTTTCATTTTCTGCTTTCGCACAAAATAAAGATGCAATTATCGGCAAATGGCTTAATCCATCAGGAGAGGGGCAAATAGAAATTTACAAAAAGGGTGATAAATACTATGGAAAGTTAGCCTGGATGAAAGAACCCAATCTAAATGGTAAACCCAAATTAGATAGTAAAAACCCTGATGAAAACCTGAAGAAACGTGCATTGTTAAATCTCGAAATCTTAAAGGATTTTGATTATGATGGCAGCAAATGGACCGATGGTACGATCTACGACCCGAAAAGCGGTAAAACATACAGCTGTAACCTAAGTTTAAAAAGTACTGATGTGCTAAACGTTAGGGGCTATGTAGGTATTTCACTTTTAGGTAGATCGGAAACTTTTAGAAGGGTTAAATAATATTTTATACATGAAAAAATTACTATGGTGCCTGTTAATGGCACCTTTTTTTTGCGCTGCACAATCGTATTCGGTAAAACCTTTGAATGAAAGTGCCAAAACCAGTTTACGGGGTTTGAGTGTGGTTTCTGATCAGGTAATTTGGGTAAGTGGAAGCAATGGCTCGGTGGGTAAAACTACAGATGGCGGTGTAACCTGGAAATGGTCAAAACCTAAAGGATACGAAAAGATCGATTTCAGGGATATCGAAGCTTTTGATAGCCAACAGGCAATTATTGTGGGTATCGCCTCGCCAGCCTATATTTTAAAAACTATTGACGGTGGCGAAACCTGGACCGAAAATTATAAAAACGTAGATTCGGCTATATTTCTGGATGGTTTAGGTTTTTGGGACAAGAATAAAGGTATTATTTTTGGCGACCCGATTAACGATAAAATGTCCTTGTTAAAAACAACCGATGCAGGTAAAACCTGGCTGGATGTTTCTGCAAACCTAAAACTTCCACTGGCTAAAGGTGAGGCTGGCTTTGCGGCCAGTGGTACAACGATTAAAACATTGCAAGGTGGTAAAACCTGGGTTGCAACGGGGGGAACAGTTTCCAATATTTACTTTTCGCCTGATTATGGACAAAGCTGGCAGGTTTTTAAATGCCCGATTTTACAGGGTGAAAATAGCACAGGTCCCTTTTCAATAGATTTTCTTAACGAAAAAACAGGTATAGTTGTAGGGGGTAATTACTTAAAAGATAAAGAAAATTCGAATAACGTGCTGTTAACCAGCGATGGTGGTAAAACCTGGCAAAAACCTGCAACACCTGTATTGGGTTTCCGCTCGGCAGTAACTTATATCAACTCAAAAACTTTAATAGCTACCGGAACTTCCGGAACTGATATCTCTACCGATGGTGGCCAAAACTGGAAACACATTTCTGATAAAAGCTTTAATGCTGTTCAGAAGGCTAAAAAAGGGAAACAGGTTATTTTAGCAGGCGAAAAAGGATCGGTTTATCAGTTGGTATTTTAGCTCGTTATTTCGACCGTAGCGCCTGCCCGTACTGGCGGGGAGAAATCTTTCACAGTAGATTTAGCTTCGCTGAGCACTGCGTGGTTCTCGATTCCGCTGCGCTTCACTCGAAATGACGGGATCTGCCGTCATTTCGACCGTAGCGGAGAAATCTTTCAAAGAAGATTTAGCTTCGCTGAGCATCGTGGTTCTCGACTTCTCTTGATCTGATAGCCATAAAAGATTTAGCTTCGCTGAGCACTTCTTGGTTCTCAGTTCCGCTGCGCTTAGGAAATCGTCATTTCGACCGTAGCGGAGAAATCTTTCAAAGAAGATTTAGCTTCGCTGAGCATCGTGGTTCTCGACTTCTCTTGATCTGATAGCCATAAAAGATTTAGCTTCGCTGAGCACTTCTTGGTTCTCAGTTCCGCTGCGCTTAGGAAATCGTCATTTCGACCGTAGCGGAGAAATCTTTTCAAGGTAGATTTCTCGATTCCACTGCGCTTCACTCGAAATGACGGGTTTCGAGTGAGGTTCACTTTAATGGACACCCCCAATGGTGATCGTCATTTCGACCGTAGCGCCTGCCCGTACAGGTGGGGAGAAATCTTTTCAAGATAGATTTCTCCATCTGATAACTGTAAAAGATTTCTCGACTTCGCTGCGCTCTGCTCGAAATGACGACTACTGACTAGGCTTCACTCGAAATGACGATTTGATTAAGTAAACTGTTGTTATCTCGTTAATACCGCTAATTTATTTTTAAATAGCTCAATCGTTCTACCCCAGGCCAGTTTGGCAGCGGCCTCGTTATATCTGGTAGGCGAGGTATTGTTGTTAAAAGCGTGGTTTACTCCTTCATAGATGTAAAGTTTGTAATCTATCTTATTGTCTTTTAAAGCCTGTTCATACGCTGGGATACCGGCATTAATGCGTTCGTCTAAGCCTCCGTAATGGAGCATTACACTTGCTTTGATCTTTGAAACATCGGCTGCATTAGGCTGGGCACCGTAATAAGCCACAGCGGCTTGCAACTTCGGATTGTTAACGGCCAGTTTGTTCGCCATGCCGCCGCCCCAGCAAAAGCCCATGCAACCCACTTTACCATTACCATCTTTGCGCTGCCGTAAATAATCCAATCCTTTTAAATAATTCTGCAGGTTTTTTTCAGCATCCAGTTTGCCAATCAGCTCGCGGCCTTTATCTTCATCTGCCGGGGTTCCGCCAAATGGAGAAAGTGCATCTACACCTAAGGCAAGAAAACCTTCAGCGGCTACCCGTTTGGTTACATCAATAATGTGTGGGTTTAAACCACGGTTTTCGTGGATAACCAGTACGCAACCCAGTTTCTTTTTGCCCTTCGGTTTGGCCAAAACGGCTTTCAAATCTCCATCAACACCCGGATAGCTAATGTTTTCGACTTCAATATCATCGCCTGTGAAATCGGCCGCCGCTACATAATTGTTTTCGAGCAGGGGTAAAATGGTTGCTGCTAAAGCGGTACTGCCGGCAAGAATGGCCAGCTTTTTCATGAAATCTTTTCTGTTTATCTGACTGTGGGTGTACGCATCGTACAGGTTGATTATTTTCTGGTCCATCTTGTTGGTTTTGAATAAAATACAAGATAAATAAGCCTGCCGGAATTTGAGCAAGCCTTGCCTAAAAGTTACAATACAGCGCTTCCCATTTTTTGATCAACCCAACACGTTGTTTTACATACCTGGGGGTTAAAAAGATGTTCGACCAGTCGTCGTAATTATCGTAAAAGAATTTTAAAAAGAAGATATGAAAACAAATGCCCAGGTAGGGGATGGCAGCCAATTCATCGCTGCTTAATGGCCTTACCTGTTGATAAGCCTGTAAAAAGACTTCAAAATCTTTTTCAGCCTGCTCTTTGGTGGTTAGCTGATTCACCTGGTGGAAAAAGTAATGATTCAGGAACGACATGTGGTCGTTAATCAGGAAACCCTCGCCGGCAAAATCGAAATCAAAAAAGGTAATCTTTCCCCTTTCATCAAAATGAAAATTCTTTGGGAAGAAATCGTAATGGCAATAACCTGTACTAAATTTAGCAGTATCGAAAGTTTCGAATTTTTTTACCACTTTATCTGCGAGCTGGTTCAGGTATTCGTATTCCTCTGGCATGGTTTCAAAATGTGGTACCAAAACCCTCAGCGGTTCAAATAAAGTGGTTTCGAAGTTAAATACCGGTCGTGGGTTTTTAAGTTTTATTACCGAAGTAGTTTCGTGGAGTTTGGCCATATCTTTGCCTAACTGAATGAGTTGTTCATTTTCCAGCTCATGGATCACCATTCCTTCGGCAAAGGAGAATAAGACACCATTCCTTAGTCCTTCAATGGCATTAAATTGCTGAATTTGTTTGCCCTCGCGATCTGTAAAAGGATAGGATACCGAATTGTCGTTGGCTTTCAGTGCATTAAGAAGCTCTACTTCCGCCTCAATTTCGTTTTTTTTGCGGTGTGCATCGCGGTAAATTTTAAAGATATATTTCTGCTTATCATTTTCCAAAATGTAAGTATCACTAACATTTCTAATCAGCAGGCGGCAGGTTGTAGCATGATCAAGATCGTAGGCCTCAATTAAATAATCTTTTAAAGCAGCGGCTGATAAGGTGGAATACTGGGCGGGGAAAAAATGATGCATGAGATCGGTTTGATGAACTCAAATATAAGCATTTCAAAGATTGAGCAACTGCCTGATTAAGGGTTTATAATTTTTACCAATTGGCACCTGTTGCTGACTTTTAAGTATAATGGTATTGCCTTCAAAATAATCGACTTCCTTTTTGTTGACTATGAAAGATTTATGGATGCGAACAAAAAGGTGAGCAGGTAGCTCATCTTCAAAGCTGCCCAATGTTCTGGGGGTGAGCAAATATTTGTGATCTTTCCATACTTTCACATAATTGCCCAAACTTTCTAAATATTGTATTTCATCCAGCTGCAACAAAATGTGCTTTTTATCTGCTTTGATCGAAATTTGCCCGTTCTGCTGTTGCGCGTTATTGGCTGGTTCAACAGGTGCACCGGATTGTTTTTTTAACTGTTGAAAGGTTAAAGCACGGTTAACAGCCATCAAAAAACGTTCTAACTTAAAAGGCTTTAACAGGTAATCGCAAACGGCAAGATCGAAACTCGCTAAGGCATATTCTTCATAGGCCGAAGTAATAATAACCTGTGGCTTGTGTTGCAGGGCGCGTAGAAAATCGAGTCCGTTTAATTTGGGCATTCTGATGTCGAGAAAAATCAGATCTACTTCCTGTTTGCTTAAAAAATCCAATGCCTCTGTAGCCCGGTAGCAATGTGCGGTGATTTCGATAAAGGGAATATCTTTGGCATAAGCCACAATGATTTCGTGCGCGAGGGGTTCATCATCTACAACTAAGCAACGTAAACTCATGTGAATCGGAGTTTTAATTCTGCCTTAAAGATATTGCCAATCGTGCTAATATCCAAAGTATGCTTAGCCGGGTAAAGCAGTTCGAGTCTTTTGCGCAGGTTATCTATCCCAATCCCGCTATCAGGGCTGATCTCTTCAGGGTCGAAAGAGTTTTCTGCACAAAAAGTTAAGCTTTGTGCGTTGCTGATTAATGATAGTTTTAGGCTTGCTTCTCCATCAGCAGGCTCAATACCATGTTTAAACGCATTTTCGATAAACACAATCAATAAAAGCGGGGCAATTTCAACCTGATCGTTGCTAACCTGCTTTTCAAACTCAAAATGGAGTGTTTTACGCAACCTGATTTGCTGCAATTGGATATAGTCCGTAATATAATCCAGTTCCTGTGCCAGTTTAACCGTTTTTTCTTTTCCCTTATAAATGGTGTAGCGCATCAGCTCCGATAACTGTAAGATGCTTTCGGGCGTTTTATCCGATTTTTGCAGGCTCAGGGCGTACAGATTATTCAGGGTATTGAAAAAGAAATGCGGATTGAGCTGCTGTTTCAGCAAATCGAGTTCGTTTTGCGATTTCTCTTTTTCTAAAGCGAGGATAATGTTGTTCTGTCTGCCCCACTGCAAGGCCAGAACTACGGGTAAACTGATAAGCATTATAGCGAAAGCCCCAAATGCATTTTCCAATTCAAAAGGGTTGGCTTCGAATATGCTTCTGCCAAATACGGTATTAATGGGTAAGGAAATGAGCAGTTGTGCCAGCAAGGGATAAAGTAGCGCAACGGTAGTCGAAACGCTTAACAAATAGATTAACAAGCCTTTTTCTTTCAATACCTTGGGTACAAGCCAGCGGCTATTGATGAAAAAAAGGAGGTAACCGCACAAATACATGATTAAAAACTGAGAGAAGAAGCTCAGGAAAACCCCGAAATTGTGCAGCAATTGTCTGATATTAAATTCAAAACCAATAAGCCAGAAGCCTTCCCTCTGATAAACCGGGTTGTTTAAACTCGATACCGCCATTATAGAAATGCTTAAAGCAATTAAAACGATCGAAATGAGTACAGCGTTTTCCAATCCGATTTTCTTAATCCATTTGATGTGCTGCACCTTTTTTTGATAGTACTGGTTAAGGATGAGCAAAAGTTCGAGCGCTAATGCAGCCATTGCAGTGGTAAGCTTATCGGATAAATCGAGCGGTCCGGTTTGAAACTGGCTGGCCAGTAGGATGAAAACGGGCAGTAATATCAAAAAGCAACCGCACCAGTAAAGGATGTACTTTTTGTTAGGGAGCTTTTCTTTTAAGCGCTGTTTAAAAAACGAAAAAATAAGTACCGGCAATAAGCAAAAGTCAAGGCTTAAGATGCAGGTTGCATAAGTAAGCCAGACAGCTGTATGCTGATCGTAACAGTTGCAGATAGCTACCCACAGTAAAAGCCCCGTGAAGATGAAAAAGTCCTGGTATTTATAGCTGGGGCTGAATTTTTTTGTATTGGGCATGGTTACGATATAGAAAAGCCTGCTAAAGTTAGAAAAGGCATCGAAACCATTAAAATATTAATGACGAAGGGCTGGTTTTTGGTGATGAAAGGAAGGAAAGGCATGAAATCAGGTCTAAAGGTGTGGCTCTTGTGCTTTCGTCATCACTTTCGTTGCCTTCATCACTTAAATGTGGAAATCAATTTTGGTGAGGCTAATTTGCGGCCATTCTGAAGTTAAAATTCTATGGAACGACTTAAAATACAACAACTTACAAAAACTTATGGCAATGGCGTAAAAGCGCTTGATGAGGTGAGTTTAAATATCCCTAATGGCATGTTTGGTTTATTAGGACCAAACGGTGCCGGCAAATCGTCGCTTATGCGTACCCTGGCTACCTTGCAGCTGCCCGATAGCGGACGGATCCATTTTGATGGAAACGATGTGCTGCTAAACCCGCAGGAAATGCGCAATAAACTGGGCTACTTGCCGCAGGACTTTGGGGTTTACCCTAAGATTTCGGCTGTTGATTTATTAACGCACCTGGCTGTTTTAAAAGGACTGCCCAATACTAACGACCGCAAAGAACAGGTGCTGTCGTTATTGCAGCAAACCAATTTATATGATGTACGGAAAAGATCGGTAGGAACCTTTTCGGGTGGTATGCGGCAGCGTTTCGGCATTGCACAAGCATTGTTGGGCAATCCACAATTGATTATTGTTGACGAGCCAACAGCAGGCTTAGATCCTCAGGAGCGGAACCGTTTTCACGATTTGTTAAGCGAAATAGGCACCGAAAGGGTGGTGATTCTGTCTACGCATATTGTAGAAGATGTGAACGATCTATGCCCCGAGATGGCTGTAATGGCCGATGGGAAACTGATTTTGCAGGGAAAACCAGCTGAACTAACGAAGAACCTGGATGGGAAAATCTGGCGTAAGGTGATTACCAAAGCTGAGCTGGAGCGCTATTCGCTTGATTTCGATGTGATTTCGACCCGGATTATTGCCGGCCGGTTAAATGTTTTTGTATTATCGGCTCAGCTACCTGCCACCGGGTTTGAGCCGGTTTATCCCGGCCTGGAAGAAGTTTACTTTACAGCTTTATTTGGGATAAAAGGTAAAAGGGAGGCTGTGATATGATTGGAGCATTACTGAAATTCGAGCTTAAGTATCATTTTAACCAGATGACCTTCAAAATAGGGGCAATCCTGTTTCTGGTATTGGGTATTGTTTGTGTAGCCAAGGGAGGTTTTGGTACCGATGAGGTACACAAGAATTCCCCTTATGTAATTACCAATATTATAGCCTTACTCTCCTTGTTTTCTATATTTTCGAGCACACTTTTTAGTGCCAACGTAGTGCTTAGAGATGCCATGTACAAAATGGAATCGGTAATATTTACCACTGCCATTGCCAGGCCTGCTTATTTTGTGGTGCGGCTTTTAGGTTTACTTATAGCGGTTTTTACCTTGCTGCTCCTGGTGGCCATTGGCATTTTTATCGGTACCTTTTTTGTTGATTCCGATCAGCTGGGCGCTTTTAATATTGGCTATTTTTTGCATGCGCTTTTGGTATTTGCCTTACCAAATGTGTTTTTTTCGGCTGGTGCGCTGTATTGTACCAGCCTGTTAACCAAAAACGTACGGGCCATTTACGTAGTGGGTGTGCTGATTTACATTTTGTACATGCTGGCTTCTATATTTGGAAACTCGCCCTTACTGGCTACCTCTGCCTTAAAAGGCACAACACCCGATGCTTTGCCTATTCTATTAGATCCATTTGGGCTGGCTTCGTTTTTCGGTGAGACCCGAACATGGACAACCATACAGCGTAACGGGCAACTCTTTCCTTTAAACGGATTATTTCTGCTGAACAGGTTATTGTGGTTTACTTTTTCAGCTATACTGATGTGGCTAACATACCGAATTTTTAACTTTAGGGTTCAGCAACAAAAACAGTCAAAACAGCAAACAATCCGGCCGGTAAAAATTGCGCCAATTCCTTTTAAACATTTAGAGGTTAAGCCGAAAGGTTTGGCTTATCAACTGGCCACATTAAATACACAGTTTAAGCTCGAAATGATCACCCTGTTTAAAAACATTCCGGTTATGGTGATGCTTTTACTTTGGGTATTTCTTTTCGGGGTAGAACTGAAAGATGAACTATTTAGCGGCGTGTACGGCATTCACAGTTACCCGGCAACCGGAATTATAGTAGAGGAAATACGATCTATTAAATTCGCATTAATCCTGATTATCTTTTATGCTGCCGAAAGTATAGCCCGCGAGAAATCGGTGGGTATCCAGTCGTTAATTTACATCACCCCGGTGCGCAGTTCGGTAATGTGGGCTGCCAAAAGCATGAGCCTTTTTGTATTGGTTTTTATCCTTGTTTCTTTAAATATTGGTATCGGCATTACCTTACAGCTAAGTCACGGTTATTTTCACATCGAATTGCCCTTATACCTTTCTTTATATTATTACAGTGCATTTCCCTTATTACTTTTTGTAGTGCTTATTGTGTTTATTCAAAATTTGAGTGGCAATAAATATGTGGGCATGATGTTGAGCATGGTTACCGTCTTTATCATGCTTTATGCCGATCGTTTCGGGCTGGAGCATTACCTTTTACGTTTTGCAACTGTGCCAGATTTACTGCATTCGTACTTTAACGGGTTTGGATATTATGCAACTACATTTAGCTGGTATATGGTGTATTGGTCGGCATTTGTAAGCATTATTGCATTGTTAACCATTGGAATGTGGCAGAATACGGTCGAAACGAAGGTTAAAAACAGATTGAAGTCGGTAGGCCTGGTGCTTAAGCAGCATAAGTGGATTGCGATTTTGGCCTTGCTAACCTGGATTTCTGCTGGTGCATATAGCTATTACCAAGGCAATGTGGTTGGCAGGTACCAGAATGCCAAAACCTGGTTAAACTGGCAACTGGCTTACGAGCAGCAATACAAAGCGCTGGTCAATATGCCGCAACCTGTTATTAAATCGGTTAAAACCATTGTCGATTTATACCCGGATGAAGGCAAGTACACCGTTAAAGGTACTTACTGCTTAAAAAATGAAACCAGAAAAGCGATTTCGAAAATATGGATTAGCCTGAACCCCCAGGTAAACTTGTTTGCTGTTGATATTGCCGGAGCGAAGAAAAGTAAGGTAGATGAAAAATTTAAACAACAGTTTCTGACTTTAAACAGCCCCATGTTACCGGGCGATACCATTAGGATGAGTTTTGTCCTCACCGTTTTTAAAACGGGATTTACCCCTTTCGATAAAGAAAATTCGATAGTAAAGAATGGTAGCTACATTGAACTGGAGAAATTTGTACCACATCTGGGCTACAGTTATAATTTTGAAACTGATGATAAGCGGACCCGTAAGCAATATGGTTTGAAAGAAAAACGCGTTGAGCAAACATTTAGCAAGCATTATGAGCTGATTGATTTTGAAACAACCATTTCTACCAATCACAATCAGCAGGTACTTACCGTAGGCGAATTACAAAAAAGCTGGCTTGCCCATAACCGGCGCTATTTCAGTTATAAAACACCCATGCCTGTAAATTTTATGTTTGCTTTAAGTTCGGCACGATATGAAGTTAGAAAGGAGCAGTACAAAGGTGTTGCCTTAAGTATTTATTATCAGCAGGGACAGGAATATAACCTGAGGCAAATGTTTAAGGGAATGAAAGATGCACTGGATTACGGAAATGCATATTTTGCAAAGTACCCCTTAAAGCAACTTACCCTTGCCGAAATTCCACAATACAAGGGAGCTGCAACGGCTTATCCGGGGATTATATTTAGTGCAGAGAACATTAATTTTCTGGGCAATTTTAGTCAGCGGGGTACGATAGATCACAGTTATGCCATTGCTGCACACGAAACCGCGCACCAATGGTGGGCCAATAAACTGGCTCCGTTTGATGGGCCTGGCTATGCCATGCTTACCGAGTCGCTGGCTAAATACACCGAAAATGTACTGATGGAAAAAGCTTTTGGTAAAATGTACCTGCAGCAATACCTGGATTACGATAACCGCCTCTATTTCTTAAACCGCAACAATACCGAAAAAGAATTGCCACTGGCAAAAACACTGAATCAGGCTTATGTAAATTACCAGAAGGGCGGTATAAACATGTACGCGGTTAAGGAGTTAATGGGCGAACAGAAATTCAATGCGGTATTGAAGCAGTTGATTGCTGATCATGCCTATCCAAAACCAAAAGCTTCGGCTACTGATCTGGTTAATGCCTTGTTAAAAGAAGCTTCGCCTGTACAAAAGAAATTTATCGACGATTGTTTCAACCAGGTGGTAACCTATGATCTTGGCTTGAAAGTACAACAATGCACTTTGCTTAAAAACGGGAAGTATCAACTCGAACTTTTGGTTAATGCCGAGCGTTTAAGTACTGGCCCAAAACAATTGCCTGATCTGGAAGTTGAAATTGGTAGTTTTAATCAACCGGAGCAAGGTTGGACGGTAGAAACAAAGCCTTTTGCGCTGCAGAAATATCACATTAGCCAAAATCAAACCAGGCTAACCCTGGTTGTCGACCGTAAACCTAAAACAGTAGCTATTGATCCTTACCGGTATTTGCTTGATGCAGATAAAAGTGATCATACGGTGGAGGTGAAGTAATACAGGATTCAGCCAGCTGTTAGATAGAAACTCTGTCCGTAGTGTTAAGCGCAGCCTCACTACGGATTAGGGAAAGAATGAGTTTTTAAACTCAATAAAAACGAGTCAGAGACTCTTTTCTATTCATCATCCGTAGCGCCCTTCGGAACTCTACGGACAGGTTGGGTGTTTCAGGACCTCTCTTTAACAGTTTTATTCAAGTATTAAGAGATGCTGAAACAAGTTCAGAATGACGAACTGGGTTGATTCGTTAAATCATTTCCGGATTAGTGAATAAGCATGAGTTTTAAACTCAATAAAACGAGTCAGAGACTCTTTTCTATTCATCATCCGTAGAGCCCTTCGGAACTCTACGGACAGGTTGGGTGTTTCAGGACCTCTCTTTAACAGTTTTATTCAAGTATTAAGAGATGCTGAAACAAGTTCAGCATGACGTACTGGGTTGATTCGTTAAATCATTTCCGGATTAGTGAATAAGCATGAGTTTTAAACTCAATAAAAACGAGTCAGAGACTCTTTTCTATTCATCATCCGTAGCGCCCTTTGGAACTCTACGGACAGGTTGGGAAGTAAACAGGATTCAGCTGGCTGTCAGATAGAAATATCTGACAGTAGGTTAATAATCTAGGTAGTCCTAAAATGCTTTGGTGTACATTGCATCTGGCGTTTAAAAAAGATGTTGAAATTGGCCGGATATTCAAATCCGAGGCAATAAGCAATTTGTGCGATGTTCCATTCGGTATGTTTCAGCAGGGCTACAGCTTCTGTAGTTACCCTTCTCGAAATATGCTCGGAAGTAGTTTTGCCGGTAACTTCTTTTACCGCATGGTTTAAATGGTTTACATGCACCAGTAGTCTGCAGGCAAAATCGTGTGCTGTTTTTAATTCGAGTATTTGCTCGGTAGAGCCAATAGGAAACTGTCTTTCCAATAATTCGATAAATAAGGCTGTTAAGCGTACCGAGGCGTTGTTTTGTTTCAGTAATTCGCCCTGTGGTTTAACTTTTAAAGCTTCGTGAACAATGAGTTGCACGTAATTTCTCAGCAAATCATATTTGTGGATGTAATCGCCATCCATCTCTTTCATCATTTTTAAGAAAATGTCGGTCAATACCACTTCCTGCTCTTCGCTGATATGTATAACCGGACTATCGTTAATGCGCCAGAGTAACGAATCGCGCAGGGTTTCGTTGCGGTTATGGATAAAATTTTCGGTAAAGAGGCAAAAGTAGCCTGCAGGTTTTGGCGAAGTGCTTTCCCAGGAGTAAGGTATATTGGGATTGGTAAATAATAACGCACGCCCCTTTATTTCAATCTCGGCATCGGGGTAATGCAATATCCCATTGCCAATAATTAAAGAAATTTTATAAAAGTCTCTGCGGCTAAAAACCGAAGGCACATTGGTACAAACCGTGGCTCGGTTAAAAACATTAAAGTGCCCGATGTCGTTAATCATCCCTAAGCTAGGCGTAGGAATTTCAGGACGGTTGATTTTTAGTTTATTGTAAAAATCCTCCAGGGTTTCGTTTTTCTGGAGGGTAGAAAGCTCCTGGTTTTTGGTTAACATACTATAAGTGCTTATATGGTAAAGTTATGGTTTAATCGCCATTCCTTCGTGCATTTCCTCTGTAGGTTCTGCAACTAATTTGTCACCTTCGGCCAAATCGCCAAATACCTCAATGCGGTCGTCGGTTTCGCGGCCTTTTTTTACCTCAACTTTTACTGCTTTATTGTCTTGCACTTTCAACACAAATAGACCTTCGCTGGTATCTAAAAGTGCTTTTTTGTTGATGATAAAAGTACTGGCATTGGCTGGTATCGGAATGTTTACCTCGGCCACCATGCCTGGTAACAATATTTTGCCGGCATTGGGTACATCCATCTCAATGCGTTCGGCACGCAGGCGTAAATCTAAAGCTCCCGATAAACGTTTTACTTTAGCTTTAAACGTTTGGCTGGGTAATGACTTTACTGTAAAACTGATTTCATCGCCAGCTTTCAGGTAACCGGTATAAATTTCAGGGATTGATACCGCTAAACGCAGGTTTTTCTGATCCTGTAAAGTGAAAATGGGTAAATCAGAACCTTTGCCCGATGGACCTACATAAGCACCTAAATTTACATTCCTGGCAGAAATAATACCACTAAACGGTGCACGGATGGTCAGGTAATCCTGTACAGAACCCACCTCTTTATAGGCTGCTTTTGCCGCCTCGAGCTGGGCCAGATCGGCATTCTTTTTTGCCATGGCCTGATCGAGATCGTTAGTAGAAATGGTACCCGGTGTTTTGCTGGTTTCGTACAGGCGGTTGTAATTGGCCTTGCTGGCCGTATAGATGGCTTCCTGGGCTTTAACACGCGATTGGCTGGCCGAAAGCTGCGAACTTAATTCCGGTGCCTCGAGGGTCATTAACAGCTGGCCTTTGCTTACCTCAGAACCGATATCTACCTTTAATGTACGTACAAAACTGCTTACTTTGGCATATAAATCTACCTGCTGCATTGCAATTAATTCGCCCGGTAAGCTCAGCTTAGTAGACAATTTTTCTTTTTTAAGGTCGAATGTGGCAATAACAGGGGCTTGTTCTTTTTTTACTTCTCCCTTTGATTCGGCATGGCCACAACCATAAATAGCCGTGAGGAACAGGAAACCTGCACTTAATAAACCTGTTGAAAATAGCTTGATATTCATTTGTGATGATTTTATTCGTTTTCTTCTAAACCTTTAATGTAATGGATGCTGTCTTTATCTTCCGGATCGAGCGACATCGAATCGGTAGTTTGCTTGCCTTGTACCCAGGCAAAAACCAGTGGTAAAATAATAAGTACAGCAAACGTTGAAGCCAGCAAACCGCCAATTACCGCCCTGCCCAGTGGCGAAACTGCCCCGCCTCCTTCTCCATGGCCAATAGCCATTGGTAACATACCTGCAATCATGGCAATACTCGTCATGATGATGGGACGCAAACGTAAGGCTGCGGCTTCCCGCGCTGATTCGAGCGCATTGCCATTGTGTTTTCTCAACTGCTCGGCATTGGTAATTAGTAATACCGCATTGGCAATAGATACCCCCACCGACATGATGATACCCATGTACGACTGCAGATTTAGGGTAGAGCCTGTAAGCGTTAAGAGCAATAAAGAACCTAAAATAACCGCAGGTACCGTAGCTAAAATTACCAGGGGCACTTTAAACGATTGGAAATTAGCGGCCAGCATTAAAAATATCACAACAATAGCCACAAACAGCCCCGATTGTAAACTATCCAGCGTATCGGTAAGTACTTTGCTCATGCCAATGGCAGCAACATTTAAACCTCTTGGCAGTTCGCCAACATCTTTGATCGCTTTTTCCACATCTTTGGTAGCTGTGCCCAAATCGGTATGGTAAAGGTTCGCAGTAACCGATAGGAAGGGCATAGCGCCAATATTATCGTTTTCGCCGGCAGTAGTATCGGGGGTAATCTTCGCTACATCGCTCAATACAGGTCTGGCTGAATTTTTTAATAAAGGTATTTCCCCAATATCATCTTTACTGGCCATCTGGTTTAAGGGCACCTGCACCTGAACGTTGTAAGGTAAAGCTGCTTTTTCATCCAGCCAGATATTTTTATCCGTATAACGCGATGATGAAGTAGAAGCAATCAGCGACCTCGAAATATCGGCCATATCTATCCCGATTTGCGCCGCGCGGGTTCTGTCGATTTCGATATTTAATGAAGGATATTTAATCGGTTGTGCAATCTGAACATCGCGCATGTAAGGGATTTCTTTCAGCTCGGCCACAATTTTATTGGCGTATTGCGCATTCAGCTTTTTGTTTTTGCCCGAAATGCGCACCTCTACGGGAGTAGGGGAGCCCTGACTCAATACTTTATCAGTCAGTTCTATCGGTTCGAATGATAATTTAACATCCGGTAAAAGTTGTTTAATTTTTGCCCTGAACTGATCCTTAAAATCATCCATATCAGCTTCGTAATCTTTTAAGCTCACCTGAAATACAGCTTCGTGCGGACCCGCCATGAACTGATAAATCGGATTTACCGAAAACTGTGCAGGGTGTTGACCTACAAAAACTGACGAAATACTTACATGCTCTGCACCAACAGTTTTTTTAAGCTCAGCCAAAACTACGTTGGCTTTTTCTTCGGTACGCTCTAAACGCGTTCCGTCGGGTGCGCGCAAACGCAACTGGAACTGGCTTGAGTTAACGCGTGGTAAAACATCGCGGCCAATATTAAACAATAAAAGGGCGGCCAAACCGATAATAACCACCAGATAAGTTAGCACAACAGGTTTCTTGTATGGTAACAAGCGGTCCATAAAGCGCATGAAACGGTTACGGAAACGATCGAAAACCCCAATTTTACCATCGCCGCTAAAATCTTCTCGCTCCACCAGTACCCTTTTTTGGTTCAGGGTATCTTTTTCCGATTCGAGGGTAATACCGGTAGCTTTAAAGTCAGCTTCATCCTGCGTAATGCCCGGATGGTGTTCGTTGCCTTTTTTCGGGTGTGCAACCATCAGCCAGTTGGCCATAATGGGTACAAAAGTTTGCGAAAGTAAGAACGAAACAATCATCGAAAATCCAATAGCTAACGCCAGGGGTAAAAATAAAGCCCCCGGTATGCCCGACATGGTAAATGCAGGTGCAAATACGGCCAGGATGCAAAACAGGATCAGCAATTTAGGGAAAGCAATTTCTTTACAGGCATCCCAAATGGCCAGTGCCTTGGGTTTTCCCATATCAAAATGCTGGTGTATATTTTCAATCGTAACGGTCGATTCGTCTACCAGAATACCAATCGCTAAAGCCAGTCCGCTAAGCGTCATGATGTTGATGGTTTGTCCGAATAATTTCAGGAATAAAACTCCGGCAATAATGGATGTTGGAATGGTGAGGATTACAATGAGTGCTGCACGCTTATCGCCCAGGAACAGTAAAACCATTAAGCCTGTTAAAATTGCACCGATAGCCCCTTCACTAATCAGACTTTTTACGGCATTAATTACATAAACCGACTGATCGAACTCATACGAGAGCTTTACATCTTCGGGCAGGGTGCTCTGGATATTCGGTAAGTTTTTCTTTAAATTTTTAACTACGTCCCAGGTAGAGGCATCGCCTGATTTGGCAATACTTAAATACACCGAGCGTTTACCGTTAATTAAAGCATAACCGGCCACTAAATCGGCACCATCTTTAACTGTAGCCACATCGCGAAGCTGTAGATTCTGTACACTGCCTTTAAAGAGGGGGATGTTCTCAAAATCTTTAACTTTTTTGATGGTATAATTGGTCGGTGTAAGGTAGTTTTTATCTCCAATACGCACGTTTCCTGATGGAGCCGTTTGGTTATTGAGTCGGATCGCTTCAACCACCTGATCGACCGTAAGATTGTGCGAACGCAATAATGACGGGTTAACATTAATTTCTATTGTGCGCGGACTACCACCAAAAGGAGCCGGAGACAGCAAACCCGGAATAGACGAGAAGCTGGGGCGCACATAAGTGTTGGCCAGATCCTGCAGCTCGTTGTTGGTTCGGATGGGGCTGCTCAACACCAGCTGACCCACGGGAAGCGAAGAGGCATCGAAGCGGATTACGAAAGGCGGTTGCGAACCCGGCGGAAAAATAGCCTGTGCCCGCGTAGAGAGCGCGCTTAGCTCGGCCGCGGCCTGGGCCATATTGGTGCCTTCGTAATAGGTAAGTTTCATGAGCATTAAGCCCTGCGTATTCTTGGTTTCGATACTTTTGATACCGTTGGCAAAAAGCAGGATGTTAACATATTGCTTGCCGAAATAGGCCTCCATCTGATCTGGCGTATAACCACCAAAAGGGTGGGCAATATAAATTACGGGCAGGTTCATTTGTGGCAGGATATCAACCTTCACCTGGTTGATGGCTCCTATACCGAAAAAGAACAGCCCGGCAACTAAAACCAGTATGGAAATGGGTTTGCGAAGTGCGAAACGTATTAAATTCATGTATTGGGGCAGATTAAAATTCGTTGATAAATAGGTCGTAGTTGCCAAGTGCTGCCGATTTTAACAGCAAAGCCTGCCAAACATTGGTATAGGCAATATCGCGGTCGGTTTCGGCGCGGTTGAGTGTAAAAAGTGCCTGGGTTAAATCAACCAGTGTGGTTAAGCCATTTTTATATAAGGTGCTTTTTTGCAGGTAGGCATCCGAAGCAGCCTTTACTTGTACGGGTGCTTCGCGGTAATTGGCCATGGCATTGGTCAATTTGGTTTCTGCCAGTGCCAGCTGGGCTTTCAATTGCTGATCAACCAGATTATATTCTGCTTTTAAACCTTCGCTGATGTATGCCTGCGCACGAACCTGCGGTTGATTTTTGAGCAGGGTGGAAAGGTTCCATGTTATTCCTATGCCAATCAAATAGTTACCCCTGGTTGGATTGATCCCATCTACATAACTGGATGAAAAAGCCGTCTGATCTAAAGCATAACCCGGACTAAAACCCGAACCACGGCCCTGCATTACACCAAATAGGGAAAGGGTAGGGTAATAGAGTTTTCTGAAATAATTGGTTTGCTCTTCACTTACCGTGATCCGGTTTTGGTAAAACTTTAAAAGCGGGTGTGCACTGTTAATGCTATCACCAAGCAAATTGTTGGGGATGCGCGTAATGGATGCGGTATCTAAATCGTAACTGGTTGCTGTGAGCCCCATTAAAACGCCCAGCCGGTTGGCTTGTTCCTGTTCTAAATCTTTAGCTTTGGTTAAGGCAATTTTGGCATTCGAAACCTCGGCTTTGGCCAATGATGAATCTACCCCGGCAATCAACCCGTTTTTAGCCCTGATTATAGCCGTATTTTGAAAGGTAATGGCACGGTCTAAATTCTTTTGCTGCGATTTGGTTAAGCGTTGTGCAGCCAGTAAATTAAGGTAAGCTGCAGAAACGCGGATTTCCTGTTGAAATTTCTCCTGCTCCAGATCGTTTTTATCCCTGTTATAGGTAGCACTGGCAATTTTTATCCTGTCCTTAATTTTCCCGAAGGTAAAAAAGTCCCAGTTAATATTGGCCAGATAAAGTGCGCCAAAGGCAGCATTCCAGTTTTGCTTATCTAAGGCTGGCCCCGATGAAGCTGTACCCAAACCACCAAAACCAAACTGTGGTCCGTTTTGGCCGTTAATGGTGCCGTAATCTTGCTGTGCGCTCAGGCTAAAGTTAGGCAGGTATTCTCTTTTGGCTTGCTGGATAGTTGATTTGGATGCATTGGCATAACTATCTTTGGCTTTAATAGAGCCATAATTGGTTAAGGCCGTATTAACAGCCTGTTTTAAGCTGAGTGTTTGGGCATTTGCACCCGTGTACACATTAATAAACAGGAATAACGATAGTAGAAATAAAGATATACGATACATAGTGTATAATTTACACGGCAAATGTAAATTATGGTCACAATATCAAAGTATTCGGTTCAAATCAAAAATTATGCGAATCAAATAATAATCGAATTGTTACTGTAGGATTATTTTGGGATGATAAATTGCATAAAAATGGCATATTCCTTACAGATTGAGTTAACCTGCAAGGAATATGGGTGGGTATTAAGATTCTTCGGTATATTGTTTGAAATTATCTAAAATGGCTTGCCAGCCACCACGTTGCATTTCAACCGGGTTGGTGCCTTCCGGATCGAAAGTTTCGGTAACTCTGGTGCTTTCGCCCAGTGCATCAAAAATGATGCTCACTTCGCGACCATCGCCCAGCGTATATTCGATTTTTTTAAGGTGATCTACAGTGGTATAAGTTCCCCCGAAATCAAAGCTCATGCTGCCGTCTTTGGCTGCCATGGTGCTTTTAAACTGACCGCCAACTTTAAGGTCGTTATCGGCGTAGGGGGTATGCCAATCGGGCGAAGCAAAACTCCATTTGGTAATGTGTTCCGGATTGCTCCAAAATTCCCAAACTTTTTCTACAGGACTGTTTACTGTGGTTTCGATGGTGATTGCATTGTTTTTCATTTTTTTCTGGGTTTAAATTGTTAATCAAAGTTATTGTAACTTTTACAACCTCAAAAGTGCAATTGCGACAAATATAGGGGTGAAATACCCCTGCATTGATCAGACCGCTTAGTTACCATTAACCAAAAAGTAGGCAATACGGCAGGCATATCCCACTGATTTTTGGTTGTGATACTCACTAATGCGCACGCTTAATTTGTGCTCGCCACCGCCCAGTTCATCGCCAAGTAGCAGGTACCAGGGTAAATGCAAACTTGTACTCCATTGGCTAAACAAATCGATCGTTTTTTCATCTCCATTATCAATGCGGTAATGCAGCATGCCAGCATCAGGCCCCGATAGAACAGCAATCCCAACAGCATTGCCTTTAAAAATTAAATCGAAAGTACTGTTTCGGGTAGTGCTTTCGAGCACCGGGATATTTACAAAACCATCACGTGTACCTACGCCATCATTTGGTTTCCAGCTTTTGTTGATGTTAAATGTGTTTAAATTTTCGGCGGCAGTAACGTTAATATATTGTCCTTTTGTATAGGCAAACTTATCCAAAATTTTAGGCATGCCACCAGTAGCTTTCTTAGCGGTATTTTTCTGGTTTTCTTCCAGGAAGGTTTTAATGGTGTTAAAGTAAAGCTGTTGTCCGAAGGGCGAAGGATGGAGGTTTTTGAAATCGCCGGCCCAGGTAAATTCTTTGTTGGCAATGCGTTTATCTACTTCCAATGCCAGGTTAATAAAAGGCAGGTGGTAATATTCGGCTAAGTCGCTGTGTACTTTTACTTCTGTTGGTACCTTGCCTTTGTCGAAATCGTCGTTTTTATCTTCATCTGCAAAAGCCATCAATACAATATTGGTTTTCGCGTTTTTACTTAATGTATGTCTGATAATGCCTTCTAATGCGCGACGCTGTGTTTTTTCTGCAGTTTGGTTTACATGATCGTTAACCGCCGATTCGATAAACAGGAGGTCTATTTTTCCACTGTCCAGTACATCGCGCTGAAGGCGGAAACTATGCGGCAAACTACCCAGCGAGGGGATACCTGCATTGATAAATTTAAATTTGTTTTGCGGATAGGTTTTAGGCAGGTAATTGCAAACCAGTCCGCGCCAGCCTTCCATATTGGTAATCGATCCGCCTAAAAAAGCAACAGTTACAGGCTCGCTTTTTTGAAGTTTTTCAGCGAAATTGTTGCTGTAGCCATTAAAAGTAATGAAGTTGGCAGATTGCAGCTTATTTTGTGCAATGCTTTTAGTCATAATTGTGGTTACCAGCAGGGTAACACAAAGAAAAGAGGTCAGTTTCATTTTTGATTAGAATAAACCAAATGTAATAAAATTAACAATGACAAAGAATGTAGCTTAATTTTATAAATTTAGCATCATATTGTAACCTCATTAAAAAATAACGCATGAAAAATAGCTTTTTAGTAGCCATTTGTTTATTCCTGTTTACCTGTGTTGCTAACGCCGCCGAAGTAGATACTGCTTTAACCTATAGCAAATCGATGAAAAAAAATATCAAGGCAGTAGTTATAAAACCAGATAGTTATAAAAGTGGAAAATCGTTCCCGGTGGTTTACCTGTTACATGGGGCTGGAGGCAGTTATGCCGAATGGGTTAGAAAGGTGCCTGGAATTAAAAACCTGGCCGATCAGTATCAGTTTATTATTGTATGCCCCGATGGTAATGTAACCAGCTGGTATTTCGATAGCCCGGTAGATCCCGAATGGAGATATGAAACCTATGTGGCTACCGAGCTGGTAAGTTATATAGATGAGCACTATAAAACCATTGCAGAAAAGAAGGGCAGGGCCATAACCGGTTTAAGTATGGGCGGTCATGGTGCATTTTACCTGGCCATTAAGCATCAGGATGTGTATGGAGCAGTGGGGAGCATGAGTGGTGGTGTGGATATTAAACCCTTCCCGAACGGGTGGAATATTTCGAAAAGGTTGGGCAAGCAGGATGAGTTTCCGGAGCGCTGGAAACAGAATAGTGTAATTGATATGATTTATCTGATTAAGCTCGGGTCGCTGGCCATTGCATTTGAATGTGGCGTAGATGATTTTTTCTATAAAGCCAACATACGCCTGCACGATGAATTGTTGTACAACAACATTCCACACGATTTTACCACCAGGCCCGGCGTACACAATTGGGATTACTGGGCAAATGCAATTAAATTTCAAAGTGTTTTTTTAAGTAATTATTTTAACCAGAAACCCTAAACCAGTTATTGGCTGCCGATTTAAATGTTTTGTTGTTGATAAACAGTGCTTTATCAGTTGTTTTGCCCGTGGAAATGCTCGTTCGTGGTCTAAATCATACGTTTTGAATTAAAATTGATACATGATTTACCCAAAAAATTAACTTTTAGATTACATGAAAAATACAGACTTACCATATTTTTGGCCGTTCGCGTAATCTTATTTATAAAGCGGGAAACAAAGATTTAAAACAAAAATGAAATACTTAGTCAAAGAAATAAGTGAGGGAAACTGCGATATCACTTTATTGCCGGAAAACTTAAATGACCGAAATCTTTTAGCCGAAACAGCCAAACACGTTCAGGGCGATTATCAGGAAGCTATTCAAACACATTATGAGCACGCATTAAAAAACGAAGTTCACAACAGTGCAGCTTTTGTTTCGTTAAACAACGAGCAAAGCAATTATCCGAAAAGAGTAAATGTAAATTACCAGATCATTTTAAGTTAAGTAACTTAATTTGTTGGAAAAAGGCTTTCTTTAATGATGAAGAAAGCCTTTTTTGTTTTTAAATCATAACTAAGGTAAGGGAAGTACCTGTCCGTTTACCTGAAAATCGTTAAGTCCTACCAGTAAATTGCCGCTGGTTGCCGTAGCACCATAAGCGTATAATCTGAAAGTTACTGGCGTATTAATATTCGTAAGTGCAGCTGCATTAAACGATATGAGCGTAGGCGTGGTAGTGCCGCTGATGCTAACAGGAGCCGAAATGTTACTGGCATAATTATCTACACTGGAGCGAAGCACAAACTTATTGGGATGTGTAGTGCTGCCGCGAAGCACTGTAAACTTAATATCGCCAAAATTAAAATAGTAGCCACTTTTTGGTTCTAAACGGAACTCGTAATATTCAGTAAGATCGAGCGCAGTTGGCGTGCTTGCCGACGATGCATTGGCCCAGCCACCCAACAAATAACGCCCGCTTGGGCCAGGCGTACTGCCCGACATACCCGATGCGGCGAGTGTAGTCCGCGAAAAATCAGACCAGGGGGTACCTACCACATTATCGGCAGGGTTTGGTGCCGGACTTGTACTGTTTACATATACAATGTTTTGCGGCGCCAGGTACTTAATATATGGATGCTGGTAAACATTACTGGTGTTATTGTAATTCGAAGGGAGGCTAGCATCACCAGCTTTGGTATAAGCGCCATCTAAATAAGCAGGGTTGGCATCAGGAATACTGTTTCCCCAAATCAGGCCAGTACTGGCAGGAGGGTAGTTCAGATTAATAATGCGGAGATCATCGTGATAAACAATACGGGTAAGGTTGGGCGGTACTACGTAAACACCCCATTTAACATAACCAACGTTTCCGCTGCCTACGTCACCTGTAAAAGTAATGGCATTATTCCTTTCATTTGCCAAAGTAAAATCTGTTTGCCCTGGTAATTTCATGTAAATCTTCATCGAACCGGTTGCAGTAGTTGCCCATTTCACATCTACCCTGAAATGAATCCACTGGTTTACCGATGGACGTATATCGTTAAGGATATCTACAACTGTTTTGGTATTATCCATATTGCCATAAACCACGCGCATTGCATTTCTTTGCGTGCGGATCTGCAACGGAACGGCTTCACCTCCCGACATTTTTAACTGAAAAATATTGGTTTCGTTAATGGGGTCGCCGGTATTCCAGGCTGTCCAGTCTTTTAACAATACACTAAACTCATATCTTCTTTCCTCGCCTGGCAAATAACAGCTTGAAGGTACGTTGTTGCTTGCTGCTTCGCTACGCCAGTTGCCATCAGAGTAGTAGGTAGAGTCGCCATAGGTTACTTTGTGGGCAATGGCATAATTTCCAGTAGCACCGGGCGAAAGGATATAGGCTGCATCGGCCGCTGTAGCATTAGTAGCCGTTAGTCCTGTAATACCCGAGTTAAGTGTACCACTTTCGTAATTGATGTTTAAAATGGTATCGCCATAAGCATAGCTCGTAGGGGTGGTACCACTCATTTTGGTGATGGCTTTGAAGGTTACTGCAGGTTGTTCGCTTTCTCTTTCAATTTTACTGCAGGAGCTTGCTAAAAGTAATACAGCAATAGCCATATACTTTTGGAAGTAAATTGGTTTTTTGTTCATGTGGTTTTTTTGGTTAGAATTTAGGTTGATTAATCTCTTTAGGTCATATCGAAATGTTTTTGAAAAAAAAGAGGTAATGTTTTTTGCATTACCTCTTTCTGATTATTGGTTTAGTGTGGCTTTTATTTCGTTTTTTTTGCCATTGATGGTTAAAGTGATATTGATGTTGCCTTTTTCGAAATCGTTGCCATCGTTTGTTTTGATGCTGATTTCAGGAGTCTTTGCACCATCAAATGGATATAGGATACTGATGAAAGATGCCATCTCGTTTCCTGTTTTGGCTTTTTCGAATACAAATGCGGGGCGATCTAATTCTTTTCCGTAGCTGTATGATACTTTACCAGCTTCCTCTGTTAAGGTTATTTCATCTTTGTTCAGGTTCTGAATAAGCAGGTTATTGCCATCTGTATAGCTTGTGTACACCCGTTTGGCGGCTTTATCGTAAACCGGTTTGCTATCCTCCTTTAATTGAAAATGCGTACCCAGCTTGCCTGTAGCATTACCTATGGCTTTATCAATAATTAAGAAATATTTTTGATCTATAAAAAGTACGCTGCGCTGGTGGCTTAAATTTTTGTAGCTGGGGTTGGTATAGGTTAGGATGTCTAAATTTTTACCAGTTTGCCATTTTTGCTGCTGCGCTTTAGTAATCACCATGTTTTCGTTGTTCAACGTTAGGGTACTGTGTACGCGTGTTTGGCGATACCAGGCGCGTTTTTCTTTGAGTATGCCTTCGCCATTGTACACAAAGCTGCCCGCATCAGGCGTAAAATTGCGGCCATTAGCCCATAATTCAAAAGTGCCGTTATCGGGTTGTGCATGAAACTCGCCCGGAGGACTCGCTTTCAGCATCAGTATGGTAGCGGTACTATCCCATCCGTTGCGAAAAGTATAAAAGCCAGCGGTAGTTAGTGCGTTTGATAGCCAATCAGGTTTTTTACCTTCCCTGCGGTCGGAAGCAAAGTATTTAATAAACGGATTTTGCGGAAAAGCAGCCGACCACGAATTGTATTGCTTCAGCCTGAATTCTTTTTCGCGCAACCAGGAGTCGCCATACATAGGTTGGTTATAGTTGGGAAAAGTAATGTTGATAAAGGCCATAGCCATTTTTTCGATGGTTTGCTGGTAGCTTGCCGGAAATTCTTTATCTATTCCTGCCTTTTTAGCATCACGCAGGGCATTTACAAAAATATCGATGGTAGCGGCATGGTAAACAGGCGAAAGCTCCCATTGCACGCCATCGGGATAAACCTGCTTTTTTATTTCTTCTACCAGTACATCGATGCCACGTTTGCGCCAGATAGGAGCATCTTTATATTCTGGAAAAAAACCGCCTGCCAGTAAACTTCGCTGCGCTTCAAACAGGCGATGATTCCCCTCGGCTGCATAATGTTTTACCAGATAATCGGCCTGTTGGTAATAGCCATTTAAAAACTGCATCAAAAACTCAGGGGTAAAATTGGGCGAATATAAAAACAAGCTAAAGGCATTGGTCATACTTTGTATGCGTGCCGATACTTCTAAAGGTCGCCATACGTAACTGTCGGTTTCTGCAGAAAGGCCAACCGGGTTTTTCTTTCCCCAATCTAAAAATTGAAGCATCCATTCTTTAGTATAAGCTTCGTTACCGCTGCCGCGATACGCTAAGCCCATAGCCAGCCACCAGTTTAAGCGGTGCAGCTGAAACCGAAATTCATGATCTTTTACCGGCCACAGTTGCCAGTTGATGTCTTTACCAAAATCGAAGTATCCGTTAGCTTCCTGTGGTTTAAACCGGTGTTGAAGGGCATTGTCGGCTACAGAAATGGTAATGCTATCGGGCTTGCCCAAATTAATGGTTTGTGCATCGCTGCCCAAATCGGGTGTTTTAAATTTTTCGAGCCTGCGAAAATAGGTAAGCAGGGCAGCGGCGGCTGTATTATAGTTGCTGGCATTTACAGCTGCTTTTACCTGCTCTAAGCCCTGATAGTCCAGGTTAATGACCTTAAAACTATCTTTGTGAATGGTTTGCTGTGCTTTTATTATCGAAGTTTGCACCAATAGCAGGCACAGTGCAAATGTTATTTTTAAATGCATGTATAAGGTGTTTAGATTAACTTGGAAAAAGACTAGGAATCTTAATTTATTTCAGCGGTAGCTTAATGATCCTGATGTCATCATGGTAAGCAATCCGGGTACTATTGGCCGGAACGATGTACAAGCCCCATTTTATGTAGCCAATTTGCCCGCTAGCGCCACTGCTATTGTAGGTAAGGTAGTTTGTCTTGTTGTCTTTAAGGGTATAATCGCTTTCGCCGGGCAGTTTCATATAAGTTTTCATATATCCTGTAGCGGTGGTTTGCCAGCCAACATCTACCCTAAAATGAATCCACTTATTTACGTATTGCTGCATGTTACTTATTACGCTAACGTTGGGCTGGCTATTGGCAATGGCAAAACGCAATACCATGGCGTTTCGTGTTGTTCTTATTTGAAGGGGTACTTCTCCGGCACTTAACTTTAACTGAAAAAGATTGGTTTCTGTAGCATCTGAAGGATTAAGTGTCCAGTCTTTTAAGTACACGCTAAATTCATATCTACGTTCATCGCCCGGAAAAAACCTGGCATTCTGTAGGGCAATGGCATCACTTTCGCTACGCCAGTTTCCATCCGAATAATAACCGTTGTCGCCATGAACTATTTTATGGGCAATGGCATAATTGCCTGATGCCCCAGGCGATACCATGAATGCAGCTTCTGCAGCAGTAGCATGTGTGGCTGTTACTCCTGTAATGCCTGAGCTGCTTGTACCGTTTTCGTAAGTAACATTAAGCAAGGTATCGTTTACTGCTGTTGCTTTTACCTCAGGTTTTCCTTTATCTGGTTCTTGCGGAGCAACTGCAGTACTTTTTTTACCGCAAGAAACCAAAATCATTAACATGACTAAAAAGGCACATTTGGCGATTAAAAGGTGAAAGTTTTTCATAAGATAGCTGTTTGTTTAACATTAAGGGTTAGTTAACATCGTTTTTATATCGCTTTTTTTTCCATCAATGGTAATGGTCAAATCAACAATTCCCTTTTCGAAATTGTTAGCTGGATTTTCGATCAGGCTGACTTTAGGACTTACAGTGCCACTAAACGGTAGTAAAATACTGATGAAATTTTGTGTTTTTCCGTCTGTTTTTTGTTTTTCGAATGCCAGTGCAGGACGTTTAAATTCTTTGCGGTATTCATAAGAAACTTTGCTTTCTTCTGCTGTTAAGGCAGTTTTATCCTTGTTCAGCGATTGGATAAGCAGGTTATTGCCATCTGCATAGGTGGTATAAACCAGATTTTTGTTTTGATCGTAAACTGGTTTACTATCTTCTTTTAAATGAAAACGGACAGCTAATTTACCTGTTGCGGTTCCAATGGCCTTGTCGATAATTAAAAAATACTTTCCTGCTACAAACAGTACGCTGCGTTGGTGGTTTAAGTCGGTATAGCTGGGGTTGGTATAGGTAAAAACGTCAAGATCTTTGCTATTGCTTAGCTTTTCAAGCTTCGCTTTGGTAATTACCATATTTTTATCATCTATGGTTAGTGTATTGTGCATTTTGGTAGCCCGGTATGCTTCGCGAAGCTTATTAATTTCAGCATCTCCACTGTACACATAGGCACCTGCATCGGGCATAAAATTTCTACCCTTTATCCACAGTTCAAAAGTGCCGTTATCGGGTTGCGCATGAAACTCTCCCGGAGGACTTGCCTTCAATACCATAACTGTCGAATTCGCATCCCATCCGTTTCTAAAAGTATAAAAACCGGCATCAGTTAATCCCATGGATAGATAGGCAGGAAGTTTACCCCTTTTGCCCTCACTTGCGAAATACTGGATTATCTCATTGTTTGGGAATGCTTCTGCCCAGGTTTTGTATTGTTTTAGTATAGCGCTTTTTTCAGTTAACCAGGCATCACCAAACATGGGGAAAGTATAATCAGGAAAAGAGAAATTGATGGTAGCCAGTACCATTTTTTCGACCGTATGCTTATAACTTTCAGGAAATTCTTTTTCCAAACCAGCTTTCTGAGCGGCTTGTAAGCCAGCCAGAAAAGTATTAATCATGGCAATGTGGTAGCCTGGTGCCAGTTCCCATTGCATTCCATCGGCGTAAACCTGTTTTTTAATTTCGGTGTTCAAAATTTCTACGCCACTTTTTCGCCATGCTGCAGCTGCTTTTAATTCAGGGAAAAATGCTCCCGCTCCCAATTCACGCTGGGCTTCAAACAACCTGTGATTGCCTTCATCGGCATATCGGGTTGGTAAAACCTGTGCCTGCTGATTGTACGATTGCAAAAACTCGAGCAAAAAGGCAGGCGTAAAATTAGGCGATGTTATAAATATGCTGTAAGCAGAAGGAATGCTGTTTAAACGTTCTGAAATTTCGAGCGCACGCCATGCATAGCGATCATTATCTGCCGAAAGTCCCAAAGGATTTTTCTTTACCCAATCTCTAAATTCGTACACCCATTCTTTCGCATATGCCTCGTTACCACTGCTGCGGTAAGCCAAAGCCATGGCATTCCACCAACCTACACGGTGCAGCTGCCAGCGAACCTCGTTGTCTTTAACCGGCCACAATTGCCAGTTAATATCTTTACCATAGTCAAAAAAGCCATAACCTTTGTGCGGCTGGAATTTGTGTGCCAGGCTATTGTCGGCTTTTTCCTGATTGGCAGTACCTATTGATTTGCCTGCGTAAGCGCTGTTGTTGGTGCTTACATCGGCACGTTTGCGGTAGTATTGCAGCAAGGCTTCGGCTGCTGCATCATATTTTTTTGCTGCAAAAGCTTGTTTTGCTTTTTCAAGCCCCGGATATTCCAGGTTAATGATATCAAAACTGGCTGCAGTTACTGGTGTTTCCTGTGCCTGGCTTAAAGCGGCAGTAAGGATATAGCAGCAGAATAGGATTAGTTTTCTCATCATTTTAATTGGTTAGATTTTCTTTTAATGTTCTGGTTTTACCATCTATGGTTATGGTAAGGTTAAGCAAGCCTTTTTCTAAGTCGTTATTTGCATTTTCCTTTAACGCTATTTGAGGTGCCTCTTTACTTTTATAAGGATAGAGTATTGTAATGAACGACTTTGTACTTCCGCTGGTTTTTTGTTGCTCAAAGGCAAAAGCAGTACGCGGTGTTTCTTTTTGGTACTCGTAAGAAACAAAACTTGCTTCTTCTTTCAGCTTTGTGTTTTTACTAAACGACTGTATCAATAGGTTGTTGCCATCTCCGTAGGTTGTATATACCCGGTTATTGCCCTTGTCGATTACAGGTTTATTATCTTCTTTCAGGTTAAAATGAATGTCTAGTTTGCCTGTATCACTGCCAATAGCCCTGTCTACGATAATAAAGTAGCTTTTATCTACAAACAGGAAACTGCGCTGGTGCTGCATGTTTTTGTAACCTGGATTATTGTAGGTTAAAACCTCGCGATTGCTGCCTGTTTTCCAGCTTTTGAGTTGAGCATTGTTTTCGATATTTTGATCGTTAAGCGTTAAGGTTTGGTGTGCTTTAGTGCTGCGGTACCAGTCTCTTTTACTGTTTTCCTGGTTGCCCACATTGGCATAAATAAAGCTTCCGGCATCGGGCGTAAAATTACGGCCATTAACCCAAAGTACAAAGTTGCCATTATCGGGATGTGAATGGAATTCGGCCGGAGGACCTGCTTTAATTTGCATTACGGTAGCTTTTTGGTCCCAGCCATTTCTAAAAGTATAGAAACCCGTGTTTTTCAGTGCGCTTGATAAATAGGCAGGCTGGCGGCCCGATTTACCATCGGTAGCAAAATAGGCGATTTCTGCATTGTCAGGGAAAACTTCAGCCCAGGCCTGGTAATTTTTCATCATCTGTGCTTTGTTGGTGATAAACGAATTGCCATACAAGGGGAAGGTATAGTCGGGAAATGAAAATTTTGGTACAGCAGTGCACATTTTCTCTACCAGATCGCGGTAACTTTTAGGAAATTCGTTCGCTATTCCTGCGTCGCTGGCCATTTTTAAGGCACGTAAAAATGTACCAATGGTTCCGATGTGATAGGACGGCGACAATTCGAACTGCATACCATCGGGGTAAACCTGCTTTGTAATTTCTGCATTTAATACGCTTATGCCACTGTTGCGCCAGGTACTCGCCTGTGTAAATTCAGGGAAACTGGTGCCTGCCAAAAGCAAATGCTCTGCTTCGTACAGGCGGTGATTGCCTATATCGGTATAGTTGGCCATCACATAATTGGCTTGTTCGTTATAGGAGTTTAAAAATGTCAATAGAAATTGAGGCGTAAAATTTGGCGAATTGATAAACTGGTTAAAGAAAGTTGCCCAATTGTTTAACCTAAACGAAACAACAAAAGCTTTCCAGGCATAGTCTTTATCATCGGCATAAGCGCCCTGTTTGTTCTTTTTAATCCAGTCTTGCACTTCTAAAATCCATTCTTTGGCGTAACGTTCATCGCCTGTGGTTAAATAAACGGTGCCCAGCGATTCCCAAAAGGTTGTGCGGTGTAAAAAAGTGGTCAGTAACTGGTCTTTAACCGGGCGGTACTGCCAGTTAATGTCTTTTCCATAGTCAAAAGTGCCGTAACCTTTGTGTGGTTTAAATTTATGCAATAGAATATCATCGGCAAGCTGCTGCGCATTGGCACTTACCTTTTTGGTAGTTTGCTCAGGGCTTAAAGCCACTTTACGTTTGCGGAAATAAGCCAGCAATTGTGCAGCCGCTTTTTCATAATCACTTTTGGCAACAGCTTTGGCTACATTTTCCAATCCGGGATAGGACAGGTTTATGCTACTGAAGCTATTGCTGTTTATAGGTTGCTCCTGAGCATGTAAAACAAATGCCGGGAGACAAAAAATACAGGCCGTTAACAAAAAATTCTTTAGCATCATGTTTAGGGTTAATTAACCTTTAATTTTTTTATAGCGATTTAATGCCTCCAGGTAATAGTAATCGGCATAATCCAGTGGTGTATCTATTTCAGAGTTGTACAAAAATGCTCCAACACTATGTTTCAATATAAAATATTGGTTTTCTCCTGGCTTGGCCAAATAAGCGTCAGAAGATAGTGTTTTCAAAATATCTTCGGCATAGTTAAAATATTTTTGGCCGTCTTTTACTTGCGTGCTTAAATCGAGCAGGGCCGAGGCAATTACAGCAGCGGCAGAAGCATCGCGGGGAGCTGCACCATCGGTATCCAAATCGTCGGCGTTGTGTACATCCAGATCCCATGCCGGAATCTTATCTTTCTGCAGGCTGGGATGGTTCATTATAAATTTGGCAATGTTTTCGGCCTGTGTTAAAAAAGCCGGGTTTTTGCTGTTTTTATAACACATGGTATAACCGTATAATCCCCAGGCTTGTCCGCGTGCCCAGGCCGATTCGTCTGTTAAACCCTGATGAGTAGCTTTTTTTAATATTTTTCCTGTTGCTGCATCATAATCTACCACATGGTAAGAACTAAAATCTTTTCGGTAATGGTTTTTCATGGTTGTGGTAGCATGGGTATTGGCTATGGTAGCGTAATTGGGCATGTTAAATGTTTTGGCACCCCAATATAAATATTCGAGGTTCATCATGTTATCGATAATAACAGGGTAGTGCCACCAGGCGAAATCCCACGAACGGATTACCCCAACTTTAGGGTTAAATCTCGCTGCAAGGTGTTTTGCACCGTCGGCTAATGCCGGTAAATAGGTTTTATCGCCAGTTAGCCTGAAAGCATTGCCATATGAGCAGTAGAGCATAAAACCTAAATCGTGTGTATTGGTAATGTTGCGGATAGAATCGAGCGCCAGTGTAAATCTTTTTGCTTCCTCTGCCAGATGCTCATCACCGGTAAGCTCATATCCGTACCATAAACTACCCGGAAAAAATCCGGTGGTCCAATCGGTTATGCCGGCAATTCTTACCGTTCCGTTCGGGTTAACCGAACGGGGATTTTGACCAGGTTTATAGGTTTGACTGGCTCTGTTCAGCTGAAATGCAATCACATCAGTAGTTCTTTTTAACCAGCTTGCCGGTGGATCATTTTGTATGGGGTTAGCATAACCGTTTAATAAGAGTGTAGTTGCCAGTACTATTAAGCAAAAAGCTTTTTTCATTGTGTTAAGGTTTGAATCTTTGATAATTGTTTTATAATTGTGAAATTAGGGGCATCCGGAGACAAACACTTTTGATTATATCCATAAATATTTTGAATTTGATTAAAAGTCATTTTTATATGCTGTTTAGTGCCTCATAAGGAAATAGTGGCTTTTTTGAACGGTATTGTGGAAGTGGTTAACCAATGTTAAAATATTTTAAGCCGAAACCTAAGGCATCAATGCGCACTACGTTTTATTTTTAACCCGGATTAAAAAGGACAGCCTTAAACAAAAACAAAAAGACTAAAACCTCAAACAAATGATAACTTTAAACAATACCAACATGGACCAATCTTATGCCATTGGAATTGATGTTGGCGGCTCTTCGCTCAAATGCGGAGTGGTAAACCAGCAGGGAGAAATTTTATATTCCACACTGATTTCGCTAAAAAAAGCTAAAACACAAGGTGCAATTATTGCGCTTATTGTAGAGGCGATCCAAACCTGCGCCGCAAAAGTTAAACACCCTATCTTAGGTGTTGGAATCGGATTTCCGGGAACGATATACAACAATAAGATTATCGCCGGAGCCGACAATTTACCTGGCTTTAAGCAATTGGCCCTGGGCGAAATTCTGCAAGATGTAACCCGTTATAACATTATCATGGATAATGATGCCAATTTGATGGGGCTTGGCGAAATGAGCTATGGTGCTGCTAAAGATTGTAGCGACGTAGTTTTCCTTACCGTTGGTACAGGGATAGGGGGGGCTGTAATGATTGATAATAAGTTGTATGGCGGGTTTAGAAACAGAGGGACAGAATTAGGCCATATTATTGTGCAACACAACGGTTTAGCCTGTGCATGTGGCGCTAAAGGATGTTTGGAAGCTTATGCTTCGGTAACTGCCTTGTTGAAACATTACCAGTTTATTCACCCGGGCATACCCGAAACAGACGAAGTTGATGGCAGGTACATTATAGAAAAGTACCTGGCAGGCGAAGAGTACGCGGTAAAGGCAATGGAGCTGCACTTCGATTACCTGGCTACAGGTATTACCAGCTTTATCAACATCTTTAGTCCCGAAAAAATTGTAATTGGTGGTGGTATAAGTGAAGCTGGTGCCTTTTATACCAGAGAGATAGAACGGAGAATTAAAACATTAGCCGTTCCGGTTGCATCAGTTAATGCATTGGTTGTACCAGCTAAACTAGGTAACAAAGCTGGGTTGTTGGGCTGTGCTGCTAACGTCTTTCAAAAATTTAAAGCTTTTGATTACGCTGTCAAATAATGATAGTGTTTGGAAAAATTGTTCCTTAAGGCTCAGTTATATATTGTGACAACTTTTTCTGTGGCAAAAAAAACGGTCACAAAAAAAGTTGCCACACATTTGTGAGCAAATTTTAACGGGCAGAAATAAGTGCCACAATGGAAAAGTTAAACATTGCATAAATTTTATTCAGATCAGAGAATGAAACATTTCAAATGTTAATGCTTACAAGGCCAGATAATTTGCACTAATTGTTTTTCCGTAAGTATATACTTCTCATTGGGATTTTGGCTTTTCCATTTACGGTTTGTGAGTCACGGTCACCTATAATTAGTGAATCTTTAGTTAATCTTATTATTTCTGATGTTCTTTGTGCTTCTTTGTCAGAGCCTATAAAAAAAACTCTATTTCGAAACCATTTAGTTGCTGTAGAATCGTAAGCTTTAATTAGGTATGGTTCTGGAATAAAATCCTTGGAGCCAGATACAAAATATTTAAAATAAGTAAGTTCGCGTAAATCTTCAGTCTTAGAATTATCTGCAAATCCCTGTTTCTTTACCAGTATCCATTCTCCCCTCAATTTACTTCTAACACTTTTAGTTTCATTACTATCATATACCATTGCAGAAGCAATATGTCTATAATGTGTAATCAGGAGTAATATTAAAATGATCAACAGTGAATAAATTATGTTTTTAGTGGTTTTCATATTTGGTTTTATTTTGTATGTTATTTTGAAAACTCAACAACTCCATATATTATATAGACATATGATTTCAAATCTATAATTTGTATTTTAATTTCTAGTCGGTGTTAAAATGAAAGCAATTTTGTGAGCGCAGAGGCTACCAGTATGATGTGTTATTTATCAATTACGTAGTGGAATTTTTTGCCTCCTTGTACTAAGGTCATTTCATGCTTTTCTCTGTCGAATTGCAATAATACATCGTACAGCTCGCGTTTAAACTCATTTTTACTCACAGCATCAAGTGAAAAGGCTGGCTGGCCGCTAGCCTGCGCCACGAGGGTAGTTCCTGATTTGGTGATCGTAATTTTTAAGGGCAAGTCATTGCTGGTGTATTTGCCTACTAATGGGTCAAGTTCTTCCGCTTTAATTTCTACAGTTTTAAATAGCGGTACCAAATAAGGTTTGTTGTAATAGGCATTTAGTAAAGCGAGTATAATATCATTCAATTTGTAATCCATGCCATTGGTGGTAACCGCAAAAGACATTTCGTCTTCAGGAACGGTGTACATCGCACTATAACTTCCGTAAGTGCCTCCATTATGTCCTATTAGTACTTTTTCGTAAAAGAACGATTTAAATAATCCCATTCCAGTTCCGTCCTTCTGGAAAGTTTTCATTTTGTCGTAACTTTCTGCGCTCACTAATTTACCTGAGGTAAGCGCATTGATAAAAATAATAAGATCTTGTGGGGTAGAAAGGACATCGCCTACAGCTACTACATTTGGAAAATAGATGTCTTTTACCGGCTTCCATTCACCGGCAAAAGTATATGGCCTGGCTTCAAGTTTCTGGCTGTTATTTACTGTGCCCGAAATGGTGTTTTTAAGTCCGATTTTATCAGCTATTCTTTTTTTCAGGGCTGCAGGATAAGTTTTTCCGGTAATCTTTTCGATAATATATCCCAGTAGCAGGTAACCGCCATTAGAATATTGGTGTTTAGTACCTGGTTCGAAATGCGGTTTAACCTTTTCAATTTTTTCGAGTAACTCCGTTTTGCTATGGGGATCTGCTATCCATTGCCGGTTTTCATTAACATGATCGGCCAGGCCGCTGCTGTGGTTTAACAGATTTGCAATGGTGATTTGTGTTGCATTTGGCATTTCGGGAAAGAAATTGGATAATTTGGTATCCAGGGTTAATTTCTTTTCCTCTATTAACTGAAAAATCATCACGGCGGTAAAGGTTTTGGTAATAGAGCCGATACGATATTGGGTTTCTGCTGTAGCAGTAACCTTTTTATCTCCCTCAATCTGGCTATTGCCGATAATGTTTTGATAAACAGGCTTACCATTTTTAGAAATGATAAAACTCCCCATTGTTTTATTGTGCTTCAACAGTGCATTGAAAACGCTATCTAATTTGGCCTTGTCAATTTGTTGAGCGATCGAATTTGTAGAAAAAAGCAGGAAATTGAACAGAAGTAGCAGGAGACAAGCGTTAATTTTTTTCATCGGAATGCAATTTGAGTTTTAATAGTAACAGATCTATAATGTTACAATAATAGTGCTTTTCTTCTTTTTATTTGAAATGATTATTTAGCACCATATACTCAATTGAACTTCTATTGTAGCCAAATAGTCCTCGTTTGTAACGAGGATTATCGAGCCATGCATTTATAATGTATATTAAATATGCTTCAATCCTATCCGAAAAACACCAGTTTTTTCTGTTTTGTAGTATTTATATGGCTGCTTATTTTAATAAAAAGTAGTTCGTTGTTTTCTGTTTTTGAAATGAAAAGCAGTTAATCTGCGGTTTTTAAGCTGTATTAGCCAAATTTGATAGTATTTTAAACAAATTTGAAACTCCGTTTTTATATCGATTGCTAAATTCGTTTCTGTCGATTTAACCCAATGTGGCAGATTGCTGATCACTGCCAGGCAGGAAAAAATCAGTAAACACGATTGAAGGTGTTTGGCAGAATTTATACGATAACCAACAAACTAAAATAACTAACCAAAAATGGCAGGAGATCATGAAAAAACTGAAGATATCGCCTTAATTTTCTTAACAGATAAAATAAGGCGGTGGCAATTTAACAAAGGAATTACCAAATTATGCTGATAAACTAACCTGCGCTTTCAACACATTATTTCCAACTAACCAAAACCAAAATGAAAAGGATTATAATACTAATAGGCTTACTCTGCTTTTTTAAGGGATTACATGCACAAAATGTAGTTACCATAAAGGGAGTAGTAAGAGATGTATCCAACCAGCCAATTCCGGGGGCTACAATTACTGAAAAGGGAACTAAAAATATCACAGTCTCTTCTAACTTCGGTACTTATCAAATCAATGTGAAAACCGATGCTGTATTGGTTTTTAGTTATTTGGGTACGAAAACTGTCGAGCAAAAAATAAACGGACGTACTTCGATAGACGTAAAATTACAAGACGATGTAAACAACCTCAATGATGTGGTGGTTATTGGTTATGGACAAACCGTTCAGCGTAAAGATTTAACCGGAGCAATAGCTTCTTTAAAAGGTAGCGAGATTGCAAAAACACCTGTAGCAAACGTTGCCCAGGCCTTACAGGGGCGTATGGCCGGTGTACAGGTAACCATGCCAAGTGGCGATCCGGGTTCAACACCACAAATTAAAATACGCGGTGGTTCATCTATTACCCAGAGTAACGAACCGCTCTATGTGGTAGATGGTGTGCCTCAAACCGATGGTCTGGCGTTTTTAGATCCAACGGATATTGAATCTGTTGATGTAATGAAAGATGCTGCGTCGACAGCAGTTTATGGTGCCAGGGGAGCCAATGGGGTAATTCTGATCACCACAAAACAATCAAAGGGCGGCAAAACTACCATCAGTTATGATGGTTATGCAGGTGTACAAAAAGCACCTAAGTTTTTGTCAGTGTTAAGCCCGTATGAGTACATGTTGTATATCTACGAAAACTCTACAAGGGATGCAACCCGGGCACAAAAATTCTTAACCACTTTCGGCACCTTCGAATCGCTTGCCAGCAATTACGGCAATAGGGAAGGGATTAACTGGCAGGATGAAATATTTGGCGGAACAGCTTCAAGCCAGTACCATAAAATTGGTATAAACGGCGGCAGCGGCGATACGAAGTATAACTTATTCTATTCCCATAATATTAACGATGGTTTAATGCTTAACAGTGGTGCAAACCGTGATATTGCTAAATTAACGGTAACCAACAGCCCAAGCAAAAAAGTAAAACTGAACGGGATTGTTAATTATTCCAATCAGAAAATATATGGTTCGGGTGGTACACAGGAAGGTGGTAATGCGCGGTTGAGCATGTTACAAACCTTACTGCAATACCGTCCGGTAAATTTGCCAAATGTTTCGGATGTAGGGCTGATTGATGATGTTTTAGACCCTTTGGATGATGCAGGCAATCCAGCTTTTCAAAGCCCCATTGTAACGGTAAATACCCGTTTGCGCGATCAGCGCATTCGTTCGCTCAACGCCAACGCTACAGCCAGATATGCCATTAGTAATAAATTTACTTACAATGGTTTGGTAGGCTTCACCAATACCTCAAGGGTTGATAAAACTTTTAACGATTCGGAATCCATTACTGCCATTAGAAATAAAGGAGCCTCAGGAGGCATAACCACTACTTTCAATAACCGGTTTAACTATAACAATACGCTTACCTATGCCGATGTTTATGGCAAAGACCATAAGTTCGACATTACTGTAGGTCAGGAGTATATTTATAACTATTCGGAAAGTGTAAGCGCGGGCGCTACTAATTTTCCTAATGTAAATAGTGGCTGGAATAATCTGGGCTTAGGTACTGTTGCGGGTTTCCCTTCGTCGTTTGCAGAAGAAGATAAGCTATTGTCGTTTTTTACCAGGGCCAATTACAGCTACAAGGGCAGATATATTCTTGCCGGAACCTTAAGGGCTGATGGTTCATCCAAATTTGGAGAAGAGAACAGATGGGGGTATTTCCCTTCGGGATCTTTTGCATGGAAAGTAACCGAAGAAAACTTTATGAAATCGCTAAACTTCTTGTCAGATTTGAAACTGAGGGCCAGTTACGGTACTTCAGGTAATAACCGAATTGCCAATTATGCGGCTTTGGGTATTTTTACTTCTGGTCAGTACGCTTCAAATACCAGTATTTTACCTACTGTATTTCAAAATAGTTTAGCCAATCCATTTCTTAAATGGGAAGCCGTTAAAGCTACCAATATCGGTTTGGATATCGGTTTGTTGAAACAACGCATTGCTTTGACGGTTGATTGGTTCGATAACCGCTCGAAAGACTTGTTGTACAATACCCGGATCCCGGCAAGCGCTGGCTTTACCCGTCAGTTTCAGAATATCGGATCTACATCGAGCAGGGGCGTAGAGTTTACTTTAAATACCGTAAACATCAAAAAAAGCGACTTTAACTGGAGTACCAATTTCAATATTACCTTCAATAAAACTAAAGTGCTGAAATTAAGCGATGGCGAAAATTCGCTAATGACCAGTAGCTACAACAATAGCTACCAGGATTATATTTTACAGGTAGGACAGCCCGTAGGTAGTATGTTTGGCTATCAGCAGGATGGACTTTACCAGGTAAGCGATTTCAATTACGATGCCACCGCAAAAACGTACAGCTTAAAACAAGGTGTGGTGCAGGATGCCATTGCCGTACAGCCCGGCTATATTAAATTTAAAGACCTTAATGGCGACGGAAAAATTACCGATGCCGACCGTACCATCATTGGTAATGCAAACCCTAAATTTTCGGGTGGTATTAACAATACCTTTGCTTACAAGGGTTTCGATCTGAGCATATTCCTGAATTTTACACAAGGCAATAAAATTTTTAACGCCAATGTTAAGAATAACCTGGCCATTGCCAGCGACTTTAGTAACAACCTGGCTTTTCAGGCCGACAGGTGGAGGACTATCAACGCTGCAGGGCAGGTAGTTACCGATCCGGCAGAACTAACAGCACTTAACCAGGGTAAAAATTCAGTAGCGTCTATATTGGGCAATACCAGCGGCCGCATGTACGACAGTGTGATTGAAGATGGTTCCTTTCTGAGAATAAGCAATGTAAACCTGGGTTATACTTTCCCGAAAAGATGGCTTGAGAAGGTTAAAATAGCCAACGCCAGAATATATGTTACCGCATATAACCTCCATGTATTTACCAATTACTCGGGCTATGATCCGGAGGTTAGTGTGGTGGATAATGCACTTACACCGGGTGTAGATTTTAGTGCCTACCCAAGACCGCGATCATTTGTAGCGGGAATTAATCTCTCTCTATAACCAAAATTATATTCCGTTATGAAAATATTAACATCAAAAATAAAAAAATCTGCCATAGCAGCGGCGTTATTGGCAGTGTCGTTTACCTCATGTAAAAAAGCTACAGAGGCTACCCCTTATTCCTATTTTACTACCGCCAATTTTTTTAGCACGGTAGATGAGGCTCAACTGGCCACTACAGGCGTTTACGAAATCATGAAATATCCTTCCACTTACGCCTGGTATGTGCCGCTTATTTACGATAACGATTCGGATATTCAGTTTATCAGTGATGGTGTTACGCCCGACTGGCGAATTATTCCACATTACCTGGGAATTCCTGAAACCCCGTTTTTATACGAAACCTGGAGCGCTTACTACAATGGTATCGACAGGGCAAACCTGGTAATAGACCGGATTCCAAAAATGGATTTGTACAATAACGGCAGCACCGAGCAAAAAACAGCGCTGAACAGGATGCTGGGCGAAGCTAAATTTTTACGTGGGTTCTACTACTCAGAACTGGTGAGGTTATGGGGCGATGTGCCTTTTAAACTTAAAAATTCAGAAACAGGCGATGATTTTAAACTGCCTTTAACTGATCGCTACCAGATTTATACCCAGATTATTAAAGATATGCAGGAAGGAGCCGATTTGCTGCCTGCTACATTACCAACTGACGAACGCATCAATAAATACGGTGCCAAAGCCGTGTTGGCGAGGGTTGCTTTGGCCGCTGGAGGCTTCTCGTTAAGGGCCGACGGAACCATGCAACGACCTGCCGCTTATAAAGATTATTACAAACTGGCGCAAACCCAAATTAACGATGTAATTGGCTCCGGCTTGTATGCCCTAAACCCCGATTATTCGATGGTTTTCAAAAATCAAAGCATACAGAAGTTCGAACCAAAAGAAAGTCTTTTCGAAGCTGGGGTTTATACACCTACGTTGGCCACTACCAATCAATCCAGTTACGGAACATTTAATGCGCCACAAACAGCCAGCAGTGCCACTTCACCTTATGGTAGTACACAAAACCGTTGCTTTGTAACCAAAACTTTTTACGATACCTTTAAAGATGGCGATTTAAGAAGGGATTTTTCGATTGCGAAATACAGCATTGATGCTACAGGTAACAGGCTAAGTTTGCTTACCAACAATCGGATATGGGCACCAGCCAAATGGAGCAGGGAATACCAGAACAATTCTAATTTGGAAAGGGTAAATACCAATATCAATACGGTACTCATGCGTTATTCGGATGTGTTGCTGATGCGGGCTGAGGTAGAAAATGAATTAAACGGAGGACCTAATGCTTTGGCTTACGATGCAATTAATACCGTACGTCGCCGTGCATATGGCCAGGCGCTGGGCGGAAGCAGGGTAACAGTAACACTTACAAATGGTGGTACAGGTTACACAACCATACCTGTAATTAAATTTACCGGTGGTGGCGGTACCGATGCTTCTGCAGTGGCTACCATTAGTGCTGGCAAAATAACGGCCATAACCATGCTGAATAATGGCTTTGCTTATACATCAGCCCCTTCAATAAGCATTACCAATACCGGTACAAGCACCGGTACTGGTGCGGTAGCTACCGTTACTTTAATGGCTCCTGCTACGGGTGTAGATTTGCCTGCTGCTTTAAATCAATCTGCTTTCTTTCAGGCAGTGCAGGATGAACGGGCCTGGGAATTGTGCTTTGAAGGTACACGGAAGGCCGATCTCATCAGATGGAATTTGTTAGGCGATAAAATTAAAGCAACCCAAGCCGCATTAAAGGTAATTAATACAGTTTATCCGTATAATGCTGCAAATAATTTTGTTGCCGGTAAACACGAATTATATCCAATTCCACAAAACGAAAGAGATGTAAACAGTGGCATTACCAGAAATAATCCCAAATACTAATTAGTTAATCAAAATGAAGCGGTTATCTCTGAAGAGAAAGATTGATCGTAAGTGATGTTATGAGATAACCCGCTTCATTAGGTTCCGTATATTGATCCTATGAAATTCATCCTCGCATACCTAAGCCTTTTCATTTGCCTGCAAACGGTATCTGCGCAGCAGCAAACGCGTCCTAATATTCTCCTCATCATGACCGATCAGCAAACGGCAGAGGCCATGAGTATTGCCGGTAATAAGGATCTGAACACCCCGGCTATGGATAAGCTGGCCAAAAATGGTGTGCGCTTTACCAGGGCTTATTGCGCACAGCCTTTGTGCACGCCTTCCCGTACAGCCATTTTTAGTGGTAAAATGCCTTTCGAAACAGGTTTTGTAGGTAACGCAACCGAAAAAGACGGGCAGTGGCCGGATAGTCTGCTCATGATGGGTAAAATATTTCAGCAGGATGGATATCAAACCGGTTATGTGGGGAAGTGGCATTTGCCCGTACCTACCAAAAAAGTAAGCCAGCATGGCTTTGCCTACATCGAAAACACTAATTTTTTAGATTATAACGATGGGGCTACCCCCTCATTTTGCGCACGTTTTATTAAAGAGAATAAAGAAAAACCATTTTTGCTGGTGGCATCGTTCCTCAATCCGCATGATATTTGCGAATGGGCCCGCGATGAAGATTTGAAAATGGATGTGCTGGAAAAAGCACCACCGGCCGATCAATGCCCTGCATTGCCGGCTAACTGGCAAATTCCGGCCAGCGAGCCTCAAATTGTACGCGATCAGCAAAAAACTGTTGGTTTACGTACCTATCCATCGGTAAACTACACACCCGAAAAATGGCGACAATACCGCTGGGCCTATAACCGCCTGGTCGAAAAAGTAGATCAGTACATTGAACAGGTACTCTATTCGCTTAAAAAATATGGCGTAGAAAAAAATACCATTATCATTTTTACTGCCGACCACGGCGATGGTTATGCCGGCCATAGCTGGAACCAGAAACAAATTTTGTACGAAGAGGCAGCCAAGGTTCCTTTTATTATTGCTAAAATGGACGGCTCGCTGAAAACAGGTACCGACGATATGTTGGTGTGCAACGGTACAGATATAATCCCCACCATCTGTGGTTTAACCGGTGTGCAGAAGCCTGCCTATTTAAAAGGTATGGATATTAGCAAAAGATTAAACAATCCGGCTAAAAATCTCCGCGATACCCTGGTTATTGAAACTGATTTTGCCGACAACGAACAACTGCTTGGCATTAACGGACGCGCCGTAATTACCAAAGATTTTAAATATATAGTGTACAATAAGGGCGAGATTAAAGAACAATTATTTAATTTAACCAATGATCCTGGTGAGATTAAAAATCTGGCCGTTGATAAGGCTTATAAAAAGAAACTGATTGCTATGCGTAACTACCTTAAACAATGGTGCAAAAGCAATGGAGATAATTTTATAGTACTTTAGATCATTGATGCTCGGAACGAGGCCATTTGGGTTCGGAACGAGGTCATTGATGTTCGGAACGAGGTCATTGGTGTTCTGAACGAGGTCGCTGGGGTTCGGAACGAGGTCGCTGGAGTTCAGAACGAGATCGTCGGGGTTCGGAACGAGGTCATTGGGGTTCGGAACGAGGTCATTGGTGTTCTGAACGAGGTCATTGGGGTTCAGTTTGGAGTTTGGAGTCCGAAGTCTGGAGTCCGAGGTCGGAAGCTTGGGAGGAGAAAAGATGGAAGGTGTAAAATGGACGATGGAGTGAAACACCCCAGCTTTGTGCCCTCTGCGTCTTTTTCCTCTGTGCGCTTTGTGGTTAAAAGGAAAGCCAGATGTAGGGAGTTTGGTAGGAGAAAAGATGGAAGGTGTAAAAATGGACGATGGAATGGCCCCCCAGCTCTGTGCTCTCTGCGTCTTTTTCCTTTGTGCGCTTTGTGGTTAAAAGGAAAGTCGGAGGTAATGATGAATGTTTAAATTTATGCAGCAAAGCTAAATATATGCTTTTCGAAATAGGGCACCAGATATGTTGAAGAAGAACAATTACAGGATGATAAAAAAGATGAAATATCAGGTTAGAAAAGGCTGTATATGGTTTTACGCGGCATTACTACCCCTTTTTTTATTTTCGCAAGCTGCCTTCGCACAGGTAGATGGCCGGCATTTCAGGAACATTTCTGTCGATAAAGGCCTGTCGCAAAGTACCGTTTTTTCTATTAAACAAGATAGCCTGGGTTTTATCTGGATGGCCACTCAGGATGGCTTAAACCGTTATGATAGTAAAGGTTTTAAAGTTTATCGCCCGGTTGATGGCGAGAAAAATGGCCTGCAATCACATTATATCCGTTGCCTCTTTGTCGATCATAAAGGAGTAATGTGGATTGGCGGCAACCAGGGCGTTAGCCGTTATAATTACGCTTCCGATGATTTTGTAAATTATAAGCTGCCGGGAAGCCTGGGCGAGTGGTATATCTCGTCGATTACCGAAGATACTGCACATAGTATCTGGGCAACCACCATAACAGGGAGTGTATTTAAGCTTACTGCAGGTGATGCGCAGTTTAAACCGGTTAATTTTGATGCACTCGAGCATGGCATAAAAAAGATCACCTACATCAGTGCATGGAATAAAAATATGTTAATTGGTACCGATGTTGGCCTTTTCGAATTTAACGGACAAGGCCGTCGGCTTAAAAAGTTAAATTTAGGTGTAGATAAACCAGCTATCAACGATGTAAATATCGACGGTAGAAATTTGTGGGCGGCAACAGAAGGTAACGGACTCATTAAATATGAAACCCCAAATGGTAAGCTTACTTTTTTTACCCATCAATCTGCTCAAAATAGCATTGCCGATAACAATGTAAGGTGTATTGGAAAAGACGAGGCAGGTAACTTCTGGCTGGGTACATTTAAGGGCTTATCAATTCTGAACCCCAATACCAATACTTTAGAAAATTATTTTCATCAGATTTCGCAACCTTACACCATCAGTCAGAATTCAGTACGTTGTTTTTTTAAAGACCGGCAGAATGGTATTTGGTTGGGCACATTTTATGGTGGGGTTAACTATTACCATAAAAACGATATCAAATTTAACTTGCTGAGTCAAAATACAGGGCGGTTATCTTTAAACGATGAGGTAATCAGTGTAATTAAGGAAGATTCGAAAGGTAATTTTTGGATCGGTACCAACGATAAAGGTTTAAATTACTGGAACAGGGCTGCGGGTACCATCAGTTATTTTACAAGTAGCGAAAACAACGCCAACAGTTTAAGTTCGAACAACATTAAAGCCATTGCTTTTGATGATAATCAGAATTTGCTGGTGGGAATGCATAACGGTGGTTTTAATATTTTAAATCCCGCCACAGGAAATGTAAAAAGATACCGCCACAACGAGCAGGATCCGAATAGTATAGCCGGCGATTTGGTTTATGGCATATTGAAAGATTATAAAGGTAGGATCTGGATCGGAACCCGCTCAGGCCTCGATCAGTTTAATCCCCAAAGCCAGACATTTACGCACATCCATTTAGATAGGGCAGGTAAACGCCCCGCTTCTGATGATATTACCTACCTTTTCGAAGATAGTAAACACCGGATCTGGATCGGTACTACCAATGGTATTACACTTTTTTATCCCGATAACATGCTGTTTGATAACGAACTCGCCAGGCTGTTGCGCGAAGAGGTGATTAGCTGCATTACAGAAGATAAGCAGGGTAGGGTGTGGATTGGCTCGCGCGAAGGGCTAATTTTGTATCAGGAGGCTAAACAAACGTTCGTAACCTATAAAAACCGTAACGACTTTGTAAAAGGTACCATTTATGGTTTACAGCCCGATAATGAGGGCAATTTGTGGATTTCTACCAACAGAGGGCTCATTCGTTATAATCCAGATACCAAAACAACACAGGCTTTTGATGAAAGCGACGGACTGCAGAACAATCAGTTTAACGATTATGCCTTTTGCAAAGCCCGCGATGGCATGTTGTTGTTTGGAGGTATTAAAGGCCTTTCCTATTTCTACCCTTCGAGCATTAAGCAGCAGCAGCTACCCTTAAAATTAACTTTTACAGGCTTAGCCGTTTTTAATAAAAATGTAACCAACGGCGATGATACCAAAATACTCGACAACCATATCGACCAAAGTGCCGAACTCAAATTTGCTGCCGAGTATAAACAGTTTACCATTCATTTCAATACCTTCAATTACATCTCTGCCAACCGAACCCGCTATTTGTATAAATTAGATGGTTTAGATAAAGACTGGCAAAGTACCGAAGATTTAAAAATAACGTATAACAACCTGAAAGCAGGCAGCTATAATTTTTTGATTAAAGCTGTAGGGCCAAACGGCGAAAACAGTGCCGTTCGATCGTTAAAAATTGTCATTTCTCCGCCCTGGTACAATGCAGGCTGGTTTTATTTGCTCCTCCTGGCCATGGCTGCTACCGGTAGTTATATCGGATACCGGATTATTTCTGAAAGGATTAAAGCATTACAACAGCTTAAATTGGAGCGGGTTGATAAAGAACGCGTTCGTTACATTAACCAGGTAAAAATGGATTTCTTTACCAATGTTTCGCACGAATTGAGAACCCCGCTTACCCTGATCCTGGCACCACTGGAAGAGCTGATTAAAAAGCCTTCAGAAGATAAGCTCGTAACAAAACGGCACGAAATGATGCTGATTAACGCCAGGCGCTTGTATAACCTGGTCGATCAGTTATTCGAATTCAGGAAAACAGAAACGGGTACACGGAAACTCAAAGTGGGTAAAAGCGATATTGTTAGCTTTATTCATGAGATTTATGTGTCGTTTAAGCCACTCTCAGAAAAGAACCAGATACAATACACCTATTATTCAACCGAGGCTAAATTATCTTTCTACTTTGATAATGATGCCATGGAGAAGATATTGTTTAATCTCTTGTCTAATGCATTCAAGTACACGCAGCCGTATAATAAAATCAATGTCGAGTTGGCTACACAAAACAATTTTGCCATTATAACGGTAACCGATACCGGTGTGGGCATTGCAGCCGATGATATTGCAAAGGTTTTTGATCGTTTTTATCAGGTTAATAATCAGGAAATGAATTTAGGCTCGGGCGTTGGTCTGGCTTTTACCAAACGCCTGGTAGAGCTTCACCATGGAACGATAAAGGCAGAAAGTGAGCTTGGGAAAGGCAGCCGCTTTACCATTGCCATTCCGATGGATGATGCCGTTTATAATGATGATGTAAGAACCGAAACTACTCGTTACGAACTTTCGATCGTAACAGATGAAGAAGCCCTGGCAGAAAATAACCAGATTTATGCCGATCAGACTTTAACAACCGACACTCCCGAAAACGACGGACAAAGAAGCAGGTTGCTCCTGGTTGATGATAACAAGGAAATTTTAGACTACCTGCAGGATTATTTTAAGGAAAGTTATGATATCACCACCGCTTTTGATGGTAAAATGGCACTGGATATTCTGGAGAAAGAACAATTTGATTTGGTAGTGAGTGATGTGATGATGCCTGAACTGGATGGTTTGCATTTTTGCAAAAGGTTGAAGCAGAATATCAATACTTCGCATATTCCGGTGGTACTGTTAACTGCTAAAACGGAAGTAAGCCAGCAAATTAAAGGCCTTGAAATGGGGGCTGACGATTACATTACCAAACCTTTTTCAGTTGATATGCTGGGTGCTAAAATAGCCAGCTTATTAAAATCGCGCAAACGTTTAAAAGAATATTACAGCGGGAGCAAAGAGGTTGTGCCGCAAAATTTAGCTTTTAACACACTCGACGAAGAGTTTTTAAAAGAAGCGATTGAGATTGTAGAGAAATACCTGGCCGATTCTGACTTTTCTGTAGATAAATTTAGCCGGGAGATAGGCATGAGCCGTTCAAACCTTTATTTGAAGTTTAAGGCTATAACCGGCGAGTCGGCAACTGACTTTATTAAAAGGATCAGGTTTAATAAAGCAATCGAACTGATGCAGAGCAAGCGATATACCATTGCACAGATTACCTACATGTGCGGTTTTAATTCGCCATCTTATTTCTCCACCGCATTTAAGCAGTATTATGGCTGTATGCCTAGCGAATATTTTGAAAAGAAAAATGGTTGAAGTAGCCTAATCTGATAGTACGCCAAATCAAAATCAAATACATTTTACTGTAATTCCATTTCAATTTGGCTTAATTGGTATGCTTATGTTTTATACAAGCGCCATTTTTACAGCTAAAATATGTTTGCAAATTCCTCTTTTGCCTTGGTAATTTGTAAACCACTCACATGTACAGCGATGGCCCTGTTTATCAAATACTACCTTATGCAAAACACCTGTGCCATTTACCTGTGCTTCTATATAATCGTTTTCTTTCTTTATTATTTTAACCTGTTGTGCTTCGATTAGTTTCTTTGCATTTTTTAGTCGTGGATTTAAACTCAAAATGCGCTCGGTTTTAAAAGGAAGCTGGCGGTAGAAATGGCTCCTGCCCATTAAATCGTAACCGAGTAACCCAATAGATGATAAACTGGAAGTCAACTGGCCCATGGTGCCGAAATCGATATCGTGCTCAATAGAAAGTAAAGTAGGATCGAAGTTTTCGTTTGCCTTAAGTAAACTGTTTAATCCATAAATATATTCTATTGGAAGGTTTTCTGTCATCTGGTCAAGTGCCTTACCTTCGCCCGAAAATCCACGGTAAGCATCGGGAGAGAAAGCCATTAGTAACTGCATTTTGCCGAATTCGTACACAAAGGCTATAGTCTGTTTATCTGCTGATTCGTAGATGTAAACCTTATCTGCAATAGCCAAAATACCATCTAACAAGCGTAAGCGGTGTAAGCCGCCAACCCGAATTGCATCAGCTGTAGCTAAAGTAGAAAACATAAATTTACCTGCTCTTTTAGAAATGAAAAAATCACCTTTGACAGTTCCTTTTGGTAAACTTTGAAAAAGCTGTATGGTTTGTATTTTATTCAGTTCAAACTTCAAATCCATATCGGCAAGATAAAGCTGCACACTGGTTAAACCTTTAATCCAACGGGTAGGTAGGCTAACCTTTTTTTCAACCACTTTGGTTTTCGAAGTTATTACCTGAAGTTCTTGCTGACCAACCGCTAAAGTTACTTTCTCATTTCTTTGAATACTGTTTAAAGCATTAAGCATAGGATCGTTAAAATCGACATTGGTGGTGCCACTGGCAATAAATTCTCCATCAATCGATTCAGGTTTCATATCCAGCCTTACATACACGCCATTGCACGAAGAAAAACCCTCAAACCGGATACGCTCGGTGCCGGCAGTAACTATTGGGTCGCGTAAACTCGGCGGAACCGGCCCAAAACTTGATCGTACAACTTTGGCAATAGTACTCCAGCACTTAGCCGTAGTATAGGGATCTGTTAAGCTTCCCCAAAAAAAGCAAGGGATATTATTTACTGTTTCTATTTCGGTTTGATGGGCCAAAACGAGACTGTTAATGCCTTTTGTTTTAGTAAATGTAGAAATGCCACTATAGTTGTATTGTAGATCAGTCATGTTTAGGTAGTGATAATTTGTTTGATTAAACTTTTAAGAGCAGTATTATCTTTCCATCTTTCGAAAAATGTAATGGAGCTTTTCAAAGGTTTCTGATTGGTTTTATAAAGGATATCGACATAATGTTCTACCAGTTTTTTAAAGTTAACAGGAAGTTTGTCGGAGATAACCAGGTGCTTGAAAAGTACTTCGATTAATTGCAGAAAAGCAGAATTATGCAGTGCAGAAACATCTTTCAATGCTCCCAAACTTTCTGTGAGGCGCAAAAACGGACCATACTTATTAGATGCCAAATAAGCGAATTTAGCAGCTAAAAGCTCAATCTCAATTTTTTGTTTTTCGATCAGGTTGATTAATATTTCTGAGGCCATTAAACGGATTTCTTTTTTATCCATAAAAAATGTGCAGGCAAAAACCAGCATAGAAATATCAGAAAAAAGAAAGCCATTGCTATTGGTTACATTCAGAAAGCCTTTCAGTTCCTGCCCCCCTGCGCTGGCGTGTAAGCACGATGAACGGAGTATGAACCAGCTCAAGGCATCAGCGTTCTGTGGCATCAGGCTATTCCAGTAATAGACATTTCCTTCTCCCTGTATCATAAATTCCCAGCTATTTTTCCTCCCGTACAAATCTAAGGCAGGCAAGAAAGCGCCTTCTATAATCATGTAAGGTGGCGAATCGAAATCTAACTCGTACCAGGATGGGGTTCTTTCTGTTTTTTTAGTCTGATAATTCATATATTCATTCCACCTTTCTTTAAACCTGATTTCGGCCTTAAAAGGGGAAACTGCCATCGGATAATTTTTGAGGTAGGTTCCGTTAAATACCGGAAAAGTTTCGTTAGGATAGTAGGTTCGTGCAGCTACTGCCCAGATATTCTTTAAATCGACTTCTGTTGATCCGCCTATCTTGTTCAATAATTTGCTAAATAAGGAATCTGCTTTAAAAACAATTTCTTTGTTGTTACCTATGCAAAAGCCCATTAATTCTTTTAGTTCTCCATTAAGCTGGCTTAACAGAGGTGTTGCTTCCGCTGTTTGTTCACGTGGCATCCGGCCAATGGCAATGGTTAAATCAAGTGGATCAATTTCTTCTCCGTTATTCTGGTAAGCAATTAACCTTTCTAAAAGCACTTTTGGTGCAATCCAATGAGGATGGTGAGTAGGAAAAGAAAGCATGGGTAAGGCGCTGCGGTCTGCCATCTTTTTTTGCACGCGATCTAAAAAAGGCCTGATTAGTAGGAGTGTATTGATTTTATGGTATTCACTTCGTTTAATGGTGATAACACGGTTAATGTCTTTTATTTTTTCACGAAAGAATGTACCCGTATAAGCCTTGGCAATATTCTCAAAGTATTTTTTCTCCAATTGCTGCCCGTAAGGTGCCAGTTGTGTCGCATAATCGCGTGGAAATAGGTTTCTTTGGGTAATATAGGTGTTTAACAGGATTTCAGCATCTGCAATTTCTTCCGAAGCGATAAATTTACCAAACAGATAAACCACATCATTCCAGTCTTTCGGGATTACAATTGGGTTAGTTAATACTTGTTTTGGTTCAAGTTCAAAATGATAGGTTTCTAAAGCATCGTCTGCGGGAAGCAGGGCTTCATCTGTTAATAATGAGCTTAATGCTGTGCGTGTGTTGCCAAGCATCAGTGTGATATAGCCTGATAGTTTATCACGCAGGACTATGTCATTTTTTTTAGCGATTTTTAACAGCAGCTTGCTAGCCCTTTCTTGTAGATTAAGATCGGGTACCACATAAACATCGGCGATAAGTGCAGTAATCTTTTTATTTAATTTGGGATACAGTTTATTCAGCTTTTCTAAAACCGGTAAAGTATTTTTGATGGCCGTTTTATTGTCGTTGCTCATCATTAAAGGCTCGAGCCAGCTAAGAAATGAATTTGCATCGAACTTTTTTTCTTCGTAAATCTGTTTAATCCATTCTAACGATGCATTAACAACGGGCGCAAAGCTATATTGTAGGGCGGCGAAGAGGTATTCCTGATAAGCAATGAGTTCGGTGGATGTGGGGGTTATATCGCTTAACCTTTTACGGTAAAAAGATTTAAGGTTATTATTCCAGTCTTTAGTTTGAATTAAAATAGCCTGTTCTATAAATTGCTGCCGGTCTAATTTATTTTCTTTAAGTAAACTGTTGTAAATAATTTCCCACAGTGAGTAATGGTTATATGGCTCACTATCTTGGTCTCTGAAATGACAATTGTGTAGACCTGTTTCATAATCGTATAAAGCTGGAACGTCTCTGCTGTAGGCCACTTCATCGTTTATAATGTAATCAATATAGTTTCTAGGTTCTACTTTAGTAGCTCCATCATAAAAGCTGGCTAAGCAACGTGCGTATAACTCAGGTTGTACAGCGATTAGCCCGTGATGTTCGAGAAAGCGTAAAGTGGAGTAACTAAAGCTGCGCCATTCGTTTTTCTTTAGTTTATCAGTTAGATAGTCGTTAATCCAATTGGGGTGACCCCATTGTAAAATGGCTAAAATTGAAGGGTCTCTAGCTTTTGCGATTGTGTCGAAAGCTTCCTCCCAAGGCATAATATCTGTTTTGCTCATTATTGCAATCGCAGTAAGTATAATTATATCCTTTAGCTTTTCGTCGCCTCTGGTTCCCCAGTTATAATGACCTGTTTTGAACTGTGGCTCGTTGGTTAAGTCTATGTAAGACATCCAATAACTTTTCTTGGCCTTGAGGTGCTTTTTAAGTATCTCAATATTTCCTTTTGTATGTTCCTGAAGGAAGGGTAGCAGCATATCAAGGTTTTTCTCTTTGAGTATGTTATCATAAAGGCTTAATATTTCTACTGTATCTTTACTTCCATTCTTTTTCGGTACTGATGGAGTTTGACTAAGCACTACTTCACCGGTTTCGGAATAACCTTTTTTGATTTTTTCATTGAGTAGCTTTTCTGCAGCTAATAAACATTGCTGCTCGTCATCGAAGGTTTTACTTTGCGAAGTACCTGATGTTCCGTTTCGGCCGTAGGTAACAATATAGGTGTTATTCAGTGCTTCAATTTGCCAGAATTTATCCGAACTGCCATCAATGTATTTAAGATGTTTTTTCATGTGGAGAGCACTGTTTTAGCGTACGAGGTTGTGTTGGTTTATGAGTAGCTAAACTATCAATTTTTTCTAAAACAAGAGGAACTAATTAGGTAATTTGAGATGTATTTAGGATCATGTTCAAAAGTTGTGGACTCAATGAATAAATAGGATATTTGTTGGATATTATTTTATCCCGTGCACGAATCCTTTAAAGCCCTTCTTCCATTGATCATCCCTGTTGGTGTATCTGATTATT
>Ga0308163_10000259_pt1 | contig 130939 bp, 121 predicted proteins | sample PhyTR1_FD_201037 | JGI IMG/M metagenome (GOLD analysis project Ga0308163, IMG submission 201037) | Phyllosphere microbial communities from UC Gill Tract Community Farm, Albany, California, United States - DLSLT.R1 | ecosystem: Host-associated > Plants > Phyllosphere > Unclassified | place...
TGTTAAAGAGCGTTGCGAGCAGTGCCGAGGCTTCCTGTCGCGAGGTGGCGTATATTACGCTTTCCTCCTTCGGAGTCAACTTCTTTTTGAGAAGTTTTTCCGGCGGTTCAGAACTTCCTGAACCTCTTAACACGCTGGCCTGTAAGCCGTTGTTCCGTGTCAGTGGAGGCGCATTATAGGGAATTTCTGGAGGCTGACAAGGGCAAATCGCAAAAAACTTTTTGAGTGCTGTTTTTTTGCTCTAAACACCCTTAAACAGCCAGTTTTTCGAGCTTTTCGAAGCCATAACGCTGTAAAACGGGCATTAATTGCACAGCTTGTTCAGTAATATCCATACAGAAAGCGATATTGGCATCCGCGGAAACGGCATGCGGGGATACATTTTCCAGTAACCAGACGGTGCGTCGCGCAATCGCCGCGCCAGAATCTATTAAACGCGTCCCTTCCGGCAGCACCTGTTGCAGCTCTTCGCTAATAAGAGGGAAGTGGGTACAGCCCAGCACCACCGTATCCGGTGGCTCCTGCATCCGCAGCCACGGCTGCAGAACGCGCTTCACTTCTTCTATTGCTACCGGTTGCCCATGCAGTTTTGCTTCCGCCAGCGCCACCAGTTCTGACGAACCGATCATCTCCGTTTTGCATTCGCTACCGAAGCGCGCAACCAGCTCATGAGTATAAGGGCGTTTCACGGTGCCGCGCGTTGCCAGCAGGCCAACGACACCGTTACGCGTCAGGCGTGCGGCAGGTTTAATGGCAGGTACGACGCCCACCACCGGAAATTCAAAGCGTGCGCGCAGGGCCGGCAGCGTCACGGTACTTGCCGAGTTACAGGCGATAACCACTAACGCAAGAGGATAGAGGCGGGTGACCGCTTCAACGATAGCGAGCACGCGCTCAACGATAAACTCTTCCGACTTCTCGCCATAAGGAAAGGCAACGTTGTCGAAAGCGTAGAGATAATGGAGGTCCGGCAGCAATTTGCGGATCTCATCATAGACTGAAAGCCCACCGACGCCGGAGTCAAACACCAGCACGGTGGGGCGTTCTTTAGAAGTTGTAGCTGCCGCTGAGGTAGTATTCCCGTCCAGGGGTTTCATAACCATACGCTGTCTCGTAATCTTTATCGAACAGGTTGGCAATTCTACCACGAACGGTGAGATGGGATGTGACCGGATACGAAACTGCAAGATCCCACAGGCTTACGCCGCCCATTTTTACACGCGGGCTTGGATAAACGCTGTAGTCGGTATCATAGCGCTGACCGAGATACTGATAGCTCAGGGACCAGTCAAACTCCGCCACGGCCCAGTCCAGCTGATATTTAACCTGCTGTTTAGCACGGCGCGCCAGCACTTCATTGGTCACGGCATTACGCGGGTCAAGATAGTCGTAAGATAGGGTATGCGCCAGTGGACCGGTATCAAAGGACGCCGTCGCCTCCACACCTTTAATACGCGCTTTCTTAATATTGCTGTAATGCGAGGTGGAATCGAAATCGATCAAATCATCGATATCGTTACGATAGCCGGAAAAACGCCAGTTTACCGGCCCGGTTAACCCTTCAAAGCCCCCTTCCCACTGCTTGCTTTTCTCAGGCTGCAGATCGCGATTACCGTAGCTTTCGCTGTAAACCTGATTGAGGTTAGGAGCCTTAAAAGCAGTACCGTAGGAAGCAAACACGCTGTAGCCATCGACAAACTCCCAGGCCGCGCTGCTCTGCCAGGTGTTATGCCAGCCAAAAGCATTATTGTCATCGCCGCGCACCGCGCCTTCCAGCGTCACGCTACCCAGTTTCTGCTGTGTGGTGGCGTAGATGCCGGTGTTACGCTGCTCCTGGCCCGCCGCAACATAATTAGTGCCAGGTTCTGATGTCTGCTTCTGCCAGTCAACGCCGCCGCTAACCGTACCATAACCGGCCGCCAGCGTATTACCCCACTGCAAGTTGTATTGCTGCACATCATCTAACGTCGAGGCCGGGCCATAGCGCCCTTTTGACGGGTCAAAGTTGAGATCTTTCGTGTGGCTGTAGCTGGCAATCAGCTGTGAGGAGTAAATCCCGCGGTTGAAACGCAGCCCGGTATCCCAGCTTTGGCTATAGAGCTGGCGGGTATCCGGCATGCCCAATAAAGCGAAGGAGGAACTGTCGTAGACCAGTGAACCATCATAGTCAGAGCGGTTGTCAAAGCCATAACCACGGAAAAATCCGCTGAACTCATCATTAAACTGATGCTCCACGTTCCCGTACAGGGATTTACTCATAAAGCCATCGCGATCCGGCTGGGCAGGGTCACCGAATGCATTCGGGTATCCAGCCACCACATCGTAGCCTTTGGTATAGGTGTAGCTGCCGGCCAGCGTCACCAGGGTATTTTCCCCCAGGCGCTGCTGCGTGGAACCGTCATAGGACTGATAGCCATTTGAACCGATACCGGCGTTCAGCGTTGTACCCGGCTTATCACGTCCGGTAATGATATTAATCACGCCACCAATCGCGTCCGAACCATAGACCGCTGAGCGCGCCCCGCGCACATATTCAATGCGCTGAACCAGAGAAACCGGGATCTGGCTAAGATCGGACGCACCGCTAATGCCCGCCTGATTCAGGCGAATACCATCAATCAGCACCAGCACGTGGTTAGAGTTGGTTCCGCGAATAAACAGCGAGCTTTGCTGGCCCATTCCGCCGTTTTGAGCGATATCAACGCCGGGCAAGCGGCGCATCACATCCGTCAGCGTTTTCGACTGCCAGCGGTCGATCTGCTCTTTTGTGACGACCGTCGTGGGTGCCAGCACGGAAGAGACGGGTTGCGCAAAACGATTCGCCGTCACCACCTGCGTCTCTTCATTACTGACTTGTGCAAAGCCGTTTTGCGCCCAGAGGGAAATCGCCGTAGCGCTAAACGCCAGCAGCGTGTTTTTGTTTTTTGTTGTAAACATGACCAAGCATCCAAAAGAAGTGCAGGATGCCGCAGGCATACGATCGATAGCACGCGATGATCGTAAGAAATGCGACGTTATTCCGGCAGGTCTTCGGGCTCAGAATCGGTTGCTCGTCATACTCCACGTTACATGTGCGTTGGCTTCACTCATTCACCCGAATCACTTACTACTGTAAGCTCATTGGGACTCACTTATTTGCCGCCTTCCTGTAACGCGAATTATTTTGAGCATTGGTGGCAATGACTTCCCGTCCTGAGACAGTGTCTGCGTTACGCTATTGTCACGACATTCTTTACCGCTGCGCGTCAGCTCCAGATTTGCACTGGATTCCCTTTTAACTCGCGGGGAGGCCGGAACCGCAGTTTAAGTTCAATAAAATTAGAAATCCAGATATCCGGACATCCATAAATGACGATTTTTGCACAATACTGGACATGAGTTAAAGAATCCCTACAATCGCCCGGCTATCACCGCCAAATATTCAGGAATAACCATGACGCCCGAACAGCTGCCTATTGAACAATACGATGACCAACTCGCCGAGAAAGTGACACGACTGACGTCGATGATGTCCGTGTTTAACGCTCCCGAGGTCGAGGTCTTCCGTTCACCGGTAAGCCACTATCGGATGCGCGCCGAATTCCGCGTCTGGCATGACGGTGATGACCTCTACCACATCATTTTCGATCAGGAGACGCGCGACCGCATTCGCGTCGACAGCTTCCCGGCAGCCAGCGAGCTGATTAACCGCCTGATGCCGCGTCTGATTGCCGCTGCCCGAGAGCAGCACGTTCTGCGCTATAAGCTGTTCCAGATTGACTATCTGTCAACGGTCAGCGGCCAGATCGTGGTCTCCCTGCTGTATCACCGCAAGCTGGATGAAGAGTGGCAGCAGGCCGCCAGCGCTCTGCGCGACGCGCTGCGTGCCGAAGGGTTTGATCTGCATCTGATTGGCCGCGCCACCAAAACTAAGATCTGCCTCGACCGCGACTATGTCGACGAGTGTCTGACTATCGACGGGCGGGAGATGATCTACCGCCAGGTGGAGAACAGCTTCACTCAGCCGAATGCGGCAATGAATGTGCAGATGCTGGAGTGGGCGCTGGATACCACGCGCAATTCAAGCGGTGACCTGCTGGAGCTGTACTGCGGCAACGGTAACTTCTCACTGGCGCTGGCGCGCAATTTCCGTCGGGTGCTGGCGACCGAGATCGCCAAGCCTTCCGTTGCCTCTGCGCAGTACAATATCGCGGTGAACCAGATCGATAACGTGCAGATCATTCGCATGGCGGCAGAAGAGTTTACCCAGGCGATGAACGGCGAAAGGAGCTTCAGAAGGTTGGAAGGGATCGATCTGACCAGCTACGAGTGCGAAACCATCTTCGTCGACCCACCGCGCAGCGGTCTGGATGAGGAAACGGTGAAGATGGTGCAGGCTTATCCACGCATCCTGTATATCTCCTGCAACCCGCAGACGCTGTGTGATAACCTCGCCACGCTGTCGGCTACGCATGAGGTGACGCGCCTGGCGCTGTTCGACCAGTTCCCGTATACCCATCATATGGAGTGCGGCGTGCTATTGACTCGCCGCTGATAAATGATTGTCGGGCGACGCCTGTCGCCCGGCTGTATTCAGCTAACTTTACGTGCTCGCCACTTCATCGCGATCCAGAACACCACTACCACCATCAGCACGGTCGGCACAAAATTCGAACCGATATCAGGGTATTCCGCCCGCACCATTGCGCTATACAGCAGAATACCAAGCAGGAAAAACGCAGCGGCCAGCGAAGGCATCCCGTCCGGCATTGCACGGTTCAGATAGCGCTGATGCAGGCACCAGGCAGCAAGGCACAGCGTGATGAGCGGGAAGATAGAAAATGGTACCAGTGAACTGAACAGTACCGAAAATGAACCGTTGAGTGAAAGCCCGGCAATAAAGGTCAGCAGTAGCGTTCCCTTGTCCCGGCTCGTAGCTAAATTCATGTCACCACCCTTTTAGTCTTTGGATTCCAGCGTCACCGCCAGCCTCTCCTGTTCACGACGATACCAGTAGTACGCCCCTTTCGAGATCATCCGCAGCTGCAGCACCAGTCGTTCTTCCAGCTGGCGGCGCTGTTCAGCGTCAATATCCAGCGCTTCCGCACCGGCATTAAACACAATAATGACCATCGCTTCCGCCTGCGCTTCAGTAAAGCTGCGCGGCATGCGGTTTTCTATTTCCAGATAGTCGGCCAGTTCGGCGATAAAGTGCTGAATTTCACGCGCCACCGCAGCACGAAATGCAGCGGAGGTTCCTGAACGTTCACGCAGTAACAGGCGAAAGGCATTCGGGTTATCGCCGATAAATTCCATAAAGGTGGAGACGGAAGTGCGGATCACGCTGCCACCTTTGGCAATACGCTGACGCGCCTGGCGCATCAACTGACGCAGCATCAGGCCGCTCTCATCCACCATGGTCAGCCCTAATTCATCTACATCACGAAAGTGACGATAAAATGACGTTGGGGCGATACCGGCTTCGCGGGCAACTTCCCTCAGGCTAAGGCTGGCGAAACTCCGCTCGGCGCTTAATTGACTAAACGCCGCTTCGATAAGTGTACGCCGTGTACGTTCTTTTTGCTGCGCTCTGACGCCCATATTAGTGCCTGTTTTGCCTGCAAGGGGGCACTATAGCAAAAATTTCAGCGTACAGTGGGCCAAACTTTGTGAACGCCTGTTAACCCTGTAATTTGGCAATTGATGGCAAAAAATACGGTTACAATTGGGAACTGCGCGCTGAGATGTTAGAATCTCGTTGTAAAATTGTATAAGAAATAGGACGTATTGGTATGCAACAGTCTTATGATTACGACGCCATTGTTATTGGTTCCGGTCCGGGCGGTGAAGGTGCCGCAATGGGGCTGGTGAAACAGGGAGCGCGCATTGCCGTTATCGAGCGCTACCACAATATCGGCGGCGGGTGTACACACTGGGGAACCATCCCTTCGAAAGCGCTGCGCCACGCCGTCAGCCGCATTATCGAGTTTAACCAGAACCCACTGTATAGCGACCACACACGTCTTCTGCGTTCTTCTTTTGCCGACATTCTGAATCACACCGAAAACGTTATCAGCCAGCAAACCCGCATGCGTCAGGGTTTCTACGAGCGTAATCACTGTGAGCTGTTCCAGGGTGATGCACGTTTTGTTGATGCCAACACCATCGAAGTTGAAAGCCATGACGGCACGATTGAACGCCTGACCGCCAGCAAATTCGTTATCGCCTGCGGTTCACGCCCTTATCATCCGCCGGATGTCGACTTTGCCCATCCACGCATCTACGACAGCGACTCTATCCTCAACCTGCACCACGAACCGGACCATGTGATTATCTATGGCGCCGGGGTGATCGGCTGTGAGTACGCGTCCATTTTCCGTGGCCTGTCGGTCAAGGTTGACCTGATCAACACCCGCGACCGCCTGCTGGCGTTCCTCGATCAGGAAATGTCAGACTCGCTTTCCTACCACTTCTGGAACAATGGCGTCGTTATTCGTCATAACGAAGAGTTTGAGAAAATTGAAGGGGTGGCAGATGGCGTGATTATGCATCTGAAATCCGGCAAAAAATTGAAAGCCGACTGCCTGCTTTACGCCAATGGCCGTACCGGTAACACCGACTCACTTTCGCTGGAAAACGTCGGTCTGGAGGCGGATGGTCGTGGTCTGTTGAAGGTTAACAGCATGTACCAGACGGCGCAGCCGCATATCTACGCGGTGGGGGATGTGATTGGTTACCCAAGCCTGGCGTCTGCCGCCTACGATCAGGGCCGTATTGCTGCCCAGGCAATGGTAAAAGGTGAAGCGACCGCACACCTGATTGAAGATATCCCAACCGGTATCTATACCATCCCGGAAATCAGCTCCGTTGGTAAAACCGAGCAGCAGCTGACGGCGATGAAGGTGCCTTACGAAGTGGGCCGTGCGCAGTTTAAACACCTGGCGCGTGCGCAGATCGTTGGCATGAACGTCGGTAGCCTGAAAATCCTGTTCCACCGCGAGACCAAAGAGATCCTCGGCATTCACTGCTTCGGCGAGCGTGCTGCGGAGATCATTCACATCGGTCAGGCGATTATGGAGCAGAAAAACGGTGGCAACACGATTGAGTACTTCGTGAATACCACCTTTAACTACCCGACAATGGCGGAAGCCTACCGGGTGGCGGCGCTAAACGGCTTAAACCGCCTGTTTTAACGCGCCGCTGCTCATCACGCCCTGCATATGTTCACGGATCGCCTCAGCCAGCTGCTCATAGCGGCCGCGCAGAGGTGAACCGGGGCGATACACTAACGCGATGGTGCGCTGTGGAACCGGCTTATAACAGTCGAGGTAACACACCCCATCGCGTACTCTCTCCTTAGGCACCGCCAGCGATGGCAACAGCGTAATCCCGCTGCCTGCCGCCACCATATTACGCAGCGTTTCCAGACTGGTTGCGCGGAAGTGCGTATCTTCATCGGCACCCGCCTGGAAGCAGAAGCCCATCGCCTGATCGCGCAGACAGTGTCCGTCTTCCAGCATCAGCAGCTTCTCACCGGCCAGATCCGACATCGGCACGCGATCGCGCTCATGCCATGGATGATCGGCATAGATTGCCAGCTTCATCGGTTCGTCAAACAGCGGGACTTCAATAAACGCTTCCGACTCTTTCACCAGCGCCAGAATGGCACAGTCCAGCTTGCCGCTATCGAGCTGCGCCAGCAGCTGCTGAGTCTGCGCTTCGTGCAGATACATCTCCAGCTTCGGGAAGGTCCGATGCAGCGAAGGAATAATCTGCGGCAGCAGATACGGGCCAACGGTTGGGATCAGGCCGATATGCAGCGGGCCGGACATCGCCTCGCCCTGCTGGCTGGCCATCTCTTTCAGCACTTTCACTTCGCGCAGCACGGTACGCGCCTGATCCACCAGCAGCAGCCCGGCCTGGGTGAATAACACTTTGCGGCTGGTGCGCTCCAGCAGCATCACGCCCAGCTCATCTTCCAGCTTGCGGATCTGCCCGCTCAGCGTTGGCTGGCTGACATGGCAGGCATCGGCGGCACGGCGAAAATGGCGATGTTCCGCCAGCGAAACCAGATACTCCAGATCACGAATGTTCATCTCAATCCTCTATTCCACGATAGCCCGTGACGATAGATAGCATAGCAACCAACGATTATCCCTATCAAGCCTGAATGACAATAATGTGCCCCTGCAGAAATACAGCAGCCTTATCCGTTTATTAAGAGGTCTTTTATGTTTGCAAGTCAGGAAGGTAAATCAATCCCGCAGGTCACTTTTCACACGCGTCAGGGCGATAGCTGGGTCGACGTCACCACTGATGAGCTGTTTAAAGATAAAACGGTGATCGTCTTTTCACTGCCGGGCGCATTTACCCCAACCTGCTCCTCCAGCCATCTGCCGCGCTATAACGAGCTGTCCGACGTGTTCAAAAAACATGGCGTGGACAGCATCCTGTGCGTGTCGGTCAATGACACCTTTGTGATGAACGCCTGGAAAGCCGATCAGCGCGCCGGGAACATCACCTTTATTCCCGATGGCAACGGGGATTTCACCCGCGGCATGGAGATGCTGGTTGAGAAAGCTGACATTGGCTTTGGTCCGCGCTCATGGCGCTACTCAATGCTGGTGCGCAACGGCGTGGTAGAGAAAATGTTTGTCGAACCAAACAAGCCGGGCGACCCGTTTGAAGTGTCCGATGCGGATACCATGCTGCGCTATGTTGCGCCGGAATATAAGGTGCAGGAGTCCGTTTCCCTGTTCAGCAAGCCGGGCTGCCCGTTCTGCGCCAAGGCAAAACAGATGCTGATTGACCGTGGGATTCAGTTTGAAGAGATCGTGCTGGGCCAGGATGCGACCACCGTCAGCCTGCGTGCCGTTAGCGGCCGCTCCACCGTGCCACAGGTGTTTATCGGCGGGCGCCACATCGGCGGCAGCGATGATTTAGAGCAGTTCTTCGCGGCGTAAAACAAAAAGGGGATGGGCATGCTCATCCCCTACAACTTTACCCAGGGGTCGGACTTGCCGACCCACAACGCGATTACGCCAGACGCTGCTTCGCTGCGGTAATCGCTTTCGATACCTGATGCGGTGAGACGCCGCCTTGCGCATTACGCTTGTCGAGGCAGGATTGCAGCGACAGGATCGGGTAAACATCCTCGCCAATCACGCTGCTGAACTTCTGCAAATCAGATAACTTCAGTGCTTCCAGCGCCACGCCCTGCTTGAGCGCTTCCACCACGGTTTCACCAACAATATGGTGCGCTTCACGGAACGGTACGCCTTTGGCGACCAGATAATCCGCCAGCTCGGTGGAGTTAGCATAGCCCTGCTCGGCCGCTTCCTGGCAGCGCGGACGTTTCACCTGAATGCCATCCAGCACCAGTGCCGCCATATGCAGACAGTCAGACCAGGTATCGAGCGCGTCGAACAGCCCTTCTTTGTCTTCCTGCATATCTTTGTTGTACGCCAGCGGCAGGCCTTTCAGCGTCATGCTCATCGCGGTCAGGGCACCCTGTACGCGGCCCACTTTGCCACGGATCAACTCCAGCGCGTCCGGGTTTTTCTTCTGCGGCATCAGGGAAGAGCCGGAAGTCACTTTATCAGACAGCTCAACAAAGCCCGCCTCACCGGTATTGAAGAAGATCAGATCTTCGGCAAAGCGCGACAGGTGCACCATACCGATAGACGCATCGGACAGCAGCTCCAGCACATGATCGCGGTCAGAAACGGTATCAAGGCTGTTGCGGGTGGCAGAGGCAAAGCCTAACCAGCCGGCCAGCTGCTCGCGGTCGATTTCATAGGCGGTTCCTGCCAGTGCGCCACAGCCCAGCGGGCTGACGTCAAGGCGCTTCAGCGTGTCCTGCAGGCGGCTTTCGTCGCGCGCCAGCATCTCAACATAGGCAAGGCACCAGTGTGCAAACGTCACCGGCTGGGCGCGCTGCAGGTGGGTATAACCCGGCATCACCGCGTCCTGATTGGCTTCCGCGGTGGCGATCAGCGCCTGCTGGAACTGACGTGTGGCGATCAGCAGCTCGCTGACCTGCGCCTTACACCACAGTTTCAGGTCGGTCGCGACCTGATCGTTACGGCTACGGCCGGTATGGAGCTTTTTGCCCAGCGAACCGACTTTGTCGATCAGCTTGCCTTCCACCCAACTGTGAATATCTTCGGCGTCACTTTCCAGAATCTGCTGTGGATTCGCGCGCACTTCTTCCAAAAGAACATTCAGCGCGCCTTCCAGCTGCTGCTGCTCATCGGAGGTTAAAACATTGACGGTCACCAGCGCTTTGGACCAGGCAACGGAACCGGTGATGTCCTGCTCTGCCAGACGATAGTCGAAGCGCAGTGAGTCATTGAATAACTTGAAACGTTGATCTGCAGCCTGCGTAAACCGTCCACCCCAAAGTGCCATGATGCGTACTCCCTTCAAATAATGTAATAAGGGCGGCACATGTGCCGCCCCTACGAATGCCTGTAGGGGCGAGTTACCTCGCCCGAAATATTACTTCTTCTCGTTCAGCGCGCGGATGCGTGAAGAGAGCGAGAACAGACGGATAAAGCCGCCCGCGTGACGGTGATCGTACACTTCGTCTTCGCCGAAGGTGGCGAACTCTTCAGAATAGAGGCTGTTGGCCGATTTCTTCTGGATAGCGGTCACCTGGCCTTTGTACAGCTGCAGCACCACTTCGCCGTTCACATCTTCCGCCAGTGCAGCGGCAGAAGCCTGAATGGATTTACGCAGCGGTGCGAACCAGCGACCGTCATAAACGACATAGGACATTTCCAGGCCCAGCTGCTCACGCCATTTGAAGCTGTCACGGTCCAGAACCAGCTGCTCAACCGCGCGCAGCGCGTTAACCATGATGGTGCCGCCAGGCGTTTCGTAGCAGCCGCGGGACTTGATGCCCACCAGACGGTTTTCCACGATGTCGATACGGCCCACGCCGTGACGCGCACCAATGGCATTCAGTTTGTCCAGGCAGCCGAACGGGCTAAGCGCTTCACCATTGACGGCAACCACGCGGCCTTTCTCTACGGAGACGGTAACCTGCTCAGGCTGATCCGGTGCTTCCAGCGGATCGACGGTCCACACCCAGCAATCTTTGTTCGGGGCATTCCACGGGCTTTCCAGCACGCCGCCTTCGGTAGAGATGTGCCACGCATTTTCGTCACGGCTGTAGATTTTCTCCAGCGACGCGGTGGTCGGGATATTACGCTCTTTCAGATAGTCCAGCAGCGCTTCACGGGAACGCAGGTTCCACTCACGCCATGGCGCGACCACTTTCAGCTGTGGAGCCAGCGCAGTGTAGGTGGTTTCGAAACGTACCTGGTCGTTACCTTTACCGGTTGCGCCGTGGCACAGGGCATCAGCCCCCACTTTCAGCGCCAGCTCAACCTGCGCTTTAGCAATGATTGGGCGCGCCATCGACGTCCCCAGCAGGTAAGTGCCTTCATACAGCGCACCGGTCTGCAGCACCGGATAAACGTACTCGCTGATGAACTCTTCACGCAGGTCCACCACGTGACATTCTGACGCACCGGACTGTAACGCTTTCTGCTCAACGCCTTCCAGATCGCCACGTTCCTGACCGATATCCGCCACGAACGCCACCACTTCACACCCGCCGTAGTTCTCTTTCAGCCATGGAATGATGGCCGAAGTGTCCAGACCGCCGGAGTAAGCCAGTACGATTTTTTTGATGCTTTTGTCTTGCATTGTCTTTTCCTTGAAAACGTTTCTGTTTAAGCGAGGATACGGGTGCCGATGGACACGCCGTTAAATAGGGTCGGCAGCTGTTCGGCATGGCGCCAGCTGGCGATATCCACCGGGCGGCCCAGAGTACGGGCGGCTTCCAGTGCGGCATTTACTTTAACGATCATACCGTCGGTAATCACCCCGTCAGCGATCAGCTGCCCGGCTTTTTCCGCCGTCATCTCTTCGATGCGCTGCTTGTTAGCATCGAGAATACCGCTAACGTCCGAGAGCAGGACCAGATCGGCACCCAGCGTCGCGGCCAGTGCCGTCGCCGCCTGGTCAGCGTTGACGTTCATCAGCAGGCCATCAGCGGTGATGCCGATTGAGCTGACCACGGGCAGATAGCCCGCGCCCAGCAGCGTAGTAATCAGGCGTGGGGAACCCGGCGTTGCCAGCCCCACGTGACCCAGTTCATCATCAAACTGTGCCACCTCAACACTGCCGCCGTCGCCGAGACACAGGCCAACAGCATCAATGCCATGTTTTTTCGACCAGGCCAGCAGGGTTTTGTTCGCTGTACCCGCCAGCGCCCCGGTGATAATGTCGATCTGATCGGCGGGAGTGACGCGCAAACCGTTTTTCTTCTTCACCGGCAGCGCCAGTTTGCTCATCAGTTCATCGACCAGGCAGCCGCCACCGTGAACGATCAGCAGCGGTCGCTGATGCGTGGTACGGTAGCTAACCAGTGCAGTAAACAGACGCTCAAGCGCCTCTTCGCTGTCCAGCAGCACACCGCCTAACTTGATAATTAACGGATTGGTCATCAACTCAACTCGCTCTCTGTGATAGATAGAATTATCGGTTTCCATCTGGTCGCTGATATTGTATTTTTATTCACTATTAGTGCATGAATATTGATACTATCCTAACCCAAGGACTGTCAACAGTGAAGACAAAATTACCCCCTTTTATTGAGATTTACCGCCAACTGATTGCAACGCCATCAATCAGCGCCACCGACAGCGCGCTCGACCAGAGTAATGAAACTTTAATCAGTTTGCTGGCCGGCTGGTTCCGCGATCTGGGCTTCAGCGTGGAAGTGCAGCCGGTGCCCGGCACGCGCAACAAATTCAATATGCTGGCGAAGAGCGGCGAAGGCGCAGGTGGCCTGCTGTTGGCCGGTCACACCGACACGGTGCCGTTTGACGATGGCCGCTGGACGCGCGACCCGTTCACTCTGACCGAGCACGACAACAAGCTTTACGGCCTCGGCACCGCCGACATGAAAGGTTTCTTCGCCTTTATTTTAGACACCCTGCGTGATATTGACGTGTCAGCGCTGAAAAAGCCGCTGTATATCCTCGCCACCGCCGATGAAGAGACCACCATGGCCGGGGCGAAATTCTTTTCTGAATCCACCACGCTACGCCCGGACTGCGCGATAATCGGTGAGCCTACCTCGCTGAAACCGGTGCGGGCGCACAAAGGCCATCTGTCTAACGTGATCCGCATTCAGGGCCAGTCCGGCCACTCCAGCGATCCGGGGCGCGGCGTCAATGCCATTGAGCTGATGCATGAGTCAATCACCCAGCTGATGGCGCTGCGCAACACGCTGAAGACACGCTTCCACCACGACGGCTTCGCCATTCCTTATCCGACCATGAACTTCGGCCACATCAGCGGCGGTGATGCGGCCAACCGTATCTGCGCCTGCTGCGAGCTGCATATGGATATCCGCCCGCTGCCGGGGCTGACGTTAAGCGATCTCGATGAGCTGCTGAATGACGCGCTGGCCCCGGTCAGTGCGCGCTGGCCGGGTCGACTGACCGTGGGTGAACTGCACCCGCCAATCCCGGGCTACGAATGCCCGCGTGAGCACCAGCTGGTGCAGGTGGTGGAGAAACTGCTGGGGACCGAAACCGAAGTGGTGAACTACTGCACCGAAGCACCGTTTATTCAGGAAATCTGCCCGACGCTGGTTTTAGGCCCGGGATCGATCAATCAGGCACACCAGCCGGATGAATTTATCGATACCGCATTTATTAAGCCGACTCGCGAACTGATCGCCCAGGTGGTGCATCATTTTTGCTATCACTAAGTGAAAATCGGGGCAATTGACTGTGAAAACAGCCGTTTGCCCCTGATTTCAATTATTCGGGATGATAAGAATAACTTATCTCACTCCGTCGCCATTAAATTTCATAAATTCCCGCAAGTTAGCACCACAATGGGGCAGATTTAAGTCAATTGACGAATGGTTCTTAACGTGGCTAGATAAAAGGCTGCGTTATGCCCATAAGGGTGAAATAAAGTAACAAATACAAGAAGGGTGTCAGGGGTCATATGAACGAACAATATTCCGCAATGCGAAGTAATGTCAGTATGCTCGGCAAACTGCTCGGGGATACAATTAAGGATGCTCTGGGAGAGAACATTCTCGATCGGGTTGAAACAATCCGTAAGCTCTCCAAGTCATCACGTGCGGGAAATGATGCCCACCGTCAGGAACTGCTGACCACGCTGCAAAATTTGTCCAACGATGAACTGCTGCCGGTCGCCCGCGCGTTCAGTCAGTTCCTCAATCTGACCAACGTGGCCGAGCAGTACCACACCATTTCACCAAAGGGCGAAGGCCCGAATCAGACAGAGCTGCTGGCGAAGACCTTTGAACGCCTGAAGCAGCAGCCGGACCTGACCGAAGCCGCCGTTCGTGAGGCCATTGAATCCCTGTCGCTGGAACTTGTTCTTACCGCGCACCCGACTGAAATTACCCGCCGTACCCTGATCCACAAACTGGTGGAAGTGAACAGCTGCCTTAAGCAGTTGGATCACAACGACCTGTCCGACTATGACCGTGGGCAGATCATGCGCCGCCTGCGCCAGCTGGTCGCCCAGGCCTGGCACACCGATGAAATTCGCAAATACCGCCCTTCCCCGATTGATGAAGCCAAATGGGGCTTTGCTGTGGTTGAAAACAGCCTGTGGGAAGGGGTGCCTAACTTCCTGCGCGAGCTGAACGAGCAGGTTGAAGAGTCCTTTGGCTATCAGCTGCCGGTCGATTTTGTCCCGGTACAGTTCACCTCGTGGATGGGCGGCGACCGTGACGGCAACCCGAACGTCACCGCCGACATAACCCGCCATGTGCTGCAGCTCAGCCGCTGGAAAGCCACCGATCTGTTCCTGCGTGATATCGCCGTGCTGGTCTCTGAGCTGTCGATGTCGGAATGTACGCCAGAAGTGCGCGAGCTGTGCGGCAACCCGGAAGCGCTGGAGCCGTACCGCGAGATCATGAAAAACCTGCGCGGCCAGCTGATGAGCACCCAGGCCTATCTGGAGCGCCGTCTGAAGGGCGAGCGCCTGCCGCGCCCGGCCAACCTGCTGATCTCCAACGACCAGCTGTGGGACCCGCTCTATACCTGCTATCAGTCACTGCAAGCCTGTGGCATGGGCATTATCGCCAACGGCCAGCTGCTCGATACCCTGCGCCGCGTGAAGTGCTTCGGCGTACCGCTGGTGCGTATCGATATCCGTCAGGAGAGCACCCGCCACACCGAAGCCATTGCCGAAATTACCCGCTACCTTGGCCTTGGTGATTATGAGAGCTGGTCAGAAGCCGACAAACAGGCCTTCCTGATCCGCGAGCTAAGCTCTAAACGTCCGCTGCTGCCGCGCCAGTGGGAGCCAAGCGCCGACACCAAAGAGGTGCTGGAAACCTGCCGCGTGGCGGCAGAAGTGCCAAAAGGCTCGATCGCCGCCTACGTCATCTCCATGGCGAAAACGCCGTCGGACGTGCTGGCAGTTCACCTGCTGCTGAAAGAGTCCGGGATAAATTACGCGATGCCGGTAGCACCGCTGTTTGAAACCCTCGATGACCTGAACAACGCCAACGACGTGATGAGCCAGCTGCTGAATATCGACTGGTATCGCGGCCTGATTCAGGGCAAACAGATGGTGATGATTGGCTATTCCGACTCGGCGAAAGATGCCGGGGTGATGGCAGCCAGCTGGGCGCAGTATCAGGCTCAGGATGCGCTGATCAAAACCTGCGAGAAGGCCGGTATCACGCTGACGCTGTTCCACGGGCGCGGCGGTTCTATCGGCCGTGGCGGCGCACCGGCCCACGCCGCGCTGCTGTCACAGCCTCCGGGCAGCCTGAAGGGCGGCCTGCGCGTCACCGAACAGGGCGAGATGATCCGCTTTAAGTACGGCCTGCCGGAAGTGACCATCAGCAGCCTGTCGCTCTACACCGGGGCGATCCTCGAAGCCAACCTGCTGCCGCCGCCGGAGCCAAAAGCGGAGTGGCGCGAGATCATGGACCAGCTCTCCGATGTCTCCTGCAATATGTACCGCGGCTACGTGCGCGAGCATGCGGACTTCGTGCCGTACTTCCGCTCGGCAACCCCGGAACTGGAGCTGGCCAAGCTGCCGCTGGGTTCACGCCCGGCCAAGCGCCGTCCGACCGGCGGCGTCGAGTCGCTGCGTGCTATCCCGTGGATCTTCGCCTGGACGCAGAACCGCCTGATGCTGCCCGCCTGGCTGGGTGCCGGTGCCGGCCTGCAGAAAGCAATGGAAGATGGCCACCAGGCAACGCTGGAAGCCATGTGTCGCGACTGGCCGTTCTTCTCTACTCGCCTCGGCATGCTGGAAATGGTGTTCTCGAAGGCTGACCTGTGGCTGGCGGAATATTACGATCAGCGCCTGGTCGACAAATCCCTGTGGTCGCTGGGTAAACAGCTGCGCGACCAGCTGGATTCCGATATTAAAGCGGTGCTGACCATTGCCAATGACTCGCATCTGATGGCCGACCAGCCGTGGATTGCCGAGTCGATTGCGCTGCGTAACGTCTATACCGACCCGCTGAACGTGCTGCAGGCAGAGCTGCTGCACCGTTCACGCCAGCAGGAAGCAGAAGGCGGCGAGCCGGATGCCCGCGTCGAGCAGGCGCTGATGGTCACCATCGCCGGGGTCGCGGCGGGGATGCGCAATACCGGTTAAGCCGGTGACTTGGGGCGATCGGAAAAATGATCGTCATCGTGGCCGGTGGAAACCATCGGCACGGGCCGATCGGAAAAAATGATCGTCATCACGACCTGTGGAAATCGTCGGCACGGGCCGATCGGAAAAAATGATCGGCCCCTACGGGTTTTGTAGGGGCGGACCTTCTTTTTCGGTCCGCCCTGAAACGTTTAAACCTCAGGCATTTACCACCGTTTCCGGGCGCACGCCCAGCGTGTGGCAGATGGCGTAGCTCAGCTCGGCGCGGTTCAGGGTATAGAAATGGAAGTCCTTCACCCCTTCGCGGCTGAGGATCTTCACCATATCCATCGCCACGTTGGCACCGACCATTTTGCGGGTTTCCGGGTCGTTATCCAGCCCTTCAAACATACTGGTCATCCAGCCCGGCACGCGCACGTTGGTCATGGCGGCGAAACGCTGCAGCTGCCTGAAGTTCGATACCGGCAGGATGCCAGGCACGATCTCGACATCAATGCCGGTTGACACGCAGCGGTCGCGAAAGCGCAGATAGCTCTCCACATCGAAGAAGAACTGGGTGATGGCACGGTTGGCGCCCGCATCGATTTTACGCTTGAGGTTAATCAGATCCGCCTGGGCGCTTTTCGCCTCCGGATGCACCTCCGGGTAAGCCGCCACGGAAATATCGAAATCACCCACCTCTTTCAGCAGCGCAACCAGATCCGCCCCGTACATTTCAGGCTTGCCAGCGCCAGGCGGCAGGTCACCGCGCAGCGCGACGATATGGCGAATCCCATTGTTCCAGTAATCCTGAGCAATATTGCGCAGCTCATCGCGGCTGGCATCGATGCAGGTCAGGTGCGGGGCGGCTTCCAGACCGGTACGGTCCTTGATGCCTTTAATGATGCTGTGCGTACGGTCGCGCTCGCCGGAGTTGGCACCATAGGTCACCGAAACGAATTTCGGCTTCAGGCTGCTGAGGCGATCGATTGAGCTCCACAGGGTCTCTTCCATTTCACTGGTGCGCGGCGGAAAGAACTCGAATGAGACATTAATCTGCCCGTTAATCTCGGCCAGACTCTGATTCAGTGCTTCGCGCTGATTTGCATGGAAAAAACTCATACCCGCTTACCTCGTCGATCGCTTTGGCTTATTTCTTCGCCGTCACACGTCTATCCGTTTAGACGTCCAGACATTCAAAATGACGGAATTTGCCTGGTCAGTCAACAGAAAAATCACGACCTGTGATGACAGATACGCAATAAAGGTGAGGGAAATTCATGCTGCGGTTGTGCAGGGGCCAGGCAGGCAAACGTTGTGTAGGGGCCAGGCAGGCAAACGTTGTGTAGGGGCCAGGCATGCCTGGCCCAAATCAGGGAGGGATTACAGCAGCTGTGCCAGACGATTCAGGTCAGACTGGATTGCCCCGGCAGTGACATCGCGCCCGGCGCCCGGGCCGCGGATCACCAGCGGATTATCGCGATACCAGCGGCTCTCAATGGCGAAGACGTTATCGCACGGCAGCAGCGCCGCCAGCGGATGATCGGGGCGCACCGCTTCCACGCCGACACGCGCTTTACCGTTGGCATCGAAACGCGCCACGTGGCGCAGCACCAGCCCCAGCTCCTGCGCCGCTTCAAAGCGCTGCACCATCTGCTCATTCAGCTCGTCGGCATTCTCAAAGAAGTCATCCACCGAGCCGGACTGATAGCTGGCAGGCACCAGCGACTCGACGCGCACCTGATCGGGTTCGATATCGTAGCCCGCTTCACGCGCGAGGATCACCAGCTTGCGCATCACATCCTGGCCGGAGAGATCGACGCGCGGATCGGGTTCCGTCAGCCCCTGCTGCCACGCCTGATCCACCAGCTCGGTAAACGGCACGGTGCCGTCAAACTGCAGAAACAGCCAGGAGAGCGTCCCGGAGAAAACGCCGCTGATCGACAGAATGCTGTCGCCGCTTTCGCGCAGGTCGCGCACGGTGTGGTTAACCGGCAGTCCGGCACCGACGGTGGCGTTATACAGCCAGTGACGCCCGGTTTTAGCGAAGGCATCACGGATCTGGCGATAGCTGCCGCTGGTGGCCGCCCCCGCCACTTTGTTCGCGCCAATCACGTGGAAACCGTAGCTGGCGAAATCGAGGTACTGCGCGGCGAGGGTTTCGCTGGCGGTGACATCCAGCACCACCAGGTCATCAAACGGGTGTTCGCGCATCCACAGGAACAGCGACTCCTGATCCTGTTCAACCGCTTCATCCTCGAAGAACGCCAGCGCCCGGCTGGCATCCAGACCGTCATAGCTCAGCAGGCTGCGGCGGCTGTCCACCACCCCGGCCAGGATATATTCAAAACCGGTGCGCGCGGAAATGGTCTTCTGTTCGCGTGCGAACAGCTCCAGCCAGCGTGAACCGATATTGCCTTTGCCAAACAGCACCAGGCCAATCTGCTTCTCAGCGCGGAACAGCGTCTGGTGCAGACCCCGGATCAAATGTTCGGTTGGCCCAACGCGCAGCACCGCCACCAGGCTGATGCCCTCCTGCGACTGGCAGATAAACTCCACCGGCTGATCTTTCATCTGCTGCCAGAAACGGTGGCTGTGCAGCGGGTTACGGCAGACGCCCGCGCCAACCATCGCCACCATTGCCATGCCATCGCGCAGCTGTAAACGACCCGGCAGCGCCGAATCCTCCAGCAGGGTCAGTGCGCTGTTCACCACTTCCGAGGTGTAGCACAGCTGCAGCAGATTACGGTCAGGATGCACGCCGGTTGCCAGCGGGCGCATCTGCGCGCGCTTCAGCAAATGGTCGATCTCTTTGTGCATCGCGGCAAAATCATGCTGCGCCGGGACCTGGAACTCAATCAGGCAAACATCATCATGGCTGGTAACAATACGTGCGCCGGTGCCGGAAGCCAGCACGCGTTCAATGCGGGTCGAGCCTTCGTCAGGCGTATAGCTGCAGCGCAGCTGTAGATCGATATCGCTGCCGGAAACCGGCTGCAGCGTGCGGGTGTGCAGCACCGGGGCAGCAAGGCGCGCCAGCTCGCTGGCTTCATCCAGGCGCAGCAGCGGCAGCAGGCAGGCATCTTTCACTTTGCGCGGGTCCGCGCTGTACACCCCGGCGACATCGCTCCAGATGGTGACGCGTGACACGCCCGCCAGCGCACCGATCTGCGTGGCGGAGTAGTCACTGCCGTTGCGCCCCAACAGCACCGTTTCTCCGGCGTCATTGGCGCAGATAAATCCGGTAACGACCAGGCGCTGCGCTGCGCGTGGCGCCATCAGCTGTTGCAGCAGCGGGGCGGATTTCTCTTCATCCACCTGCGGCTGTGCGCCACGTTCAGCGCGCAGGAACTGGCGCGCATCCAGCCAGCTGGCGTCGATATCACGCCGGGCAAGGACGGCAGCCATCAGGCGCGCCGACCAGATCTCACCGTGCCCCACCACTTCAGCATAAACCGCCTCGGTGATGGTACCGTCCAGCAGCGCGGCCAGTTTTTCCAGGTCATGAATAAATTCAGCAATCAGCGGGGCAGCCGTCTCGGGCGGCAGCAGGCTGCTAATCAGTTCGCTCTGATAGCGACGCAGCGCCTGCTGCACCTGATGCGCAGATAACCGGTCGCTCTGGCTAAGCTTCAGCCAGCTAATCAGCTGGTTAGTGGTGCTGCCCGCTGCCGAGACCACCATCAGGTCGCCCGGCTGGCTGTACTCCGCCATAATCCCGGCAACGCGCTGGTAGCATTTGGCATCGGCCAGACTACTGCCACCAAATTTATGCAACTGCCGTGTCCCCAACGCCCCTGCCACTGCTGAATAACTCATGCTTACCTCTTGGCCGCTACCTGGAATGCATTATCCAGATCGGCGATTAAATCTTCGTGATCTTCAATTCCCACCGAGATGCGCAGCAGCGTTTCGGAAATGCCTGCTGCCGCCCGCGCCTCTGCCGACATGCCCGCATGGGTCATGGTCGCCGTGTGGGAAATCAGGCTTTCCACGCCGCCCAGCGATTCCGCCAGGGTAAATAATTCCAGCGCTTTCAGGAAACGACGCAGCGTGGCTTCGTCACCGTCAAACTCAAAACTTAACATCGCGCCGAAACCTTTTTGCTGACGTACCGCAAACTGATGGCCTGCATTTTCCGGCAGTGACGGATGATACAACTTTTTCACCAGCGGTTGTTGCTTCAGATAATCAACAATCGCCAGCGCATTACGCTGTGCGGCTGCCATGCGCGGTGCCAGAGTGCGCAGACCGCGCAGCAGCAGATAGCTGTCAAAAGCCGCTCCGGTGACGCCAATATTGTTGGCCCACCAGGCGAGTTCGGTCACGTGCTGCGGATCTTTCGCAATGACCGCGCCTGCCACCACATCCGAGTGGCCATTCAGGTATTTGGTACAGGAGTGGATCACCAGATCCGCACCCAGCGCCAGCGGGCTCTGCAATGCCGGGCTGAGGAAGGTGTTATCCACCACGCTAATCGCGCCCGCCGCAGAGGCAGCCTGACAGATAGCGGCAATATCCACCACGCGCAGCAGCGGGTTGCTAGGGCTTTCAATCAGCACCAGCTTTGGCTTCTCATCCAGCGCCGCCTGCAGCGCCGCTTCGTCACCCTGGTCGACAAACTTCACGCGATACGCGCCGCGCTTGCTCAGGCTGTCGAACAGGCGGTAGCTGCCGCCGTAGCAATCGTGCGGAGCGACCAGCAGGTCACCCGGCTTCAGGAACACGGTACACACCAGGTGGATCGCCGACATCCCGGTATTGGTCATCACCGCCCCGGCACCGCCTTCCAGCTCCGCCAGCGCACGCTGCACCACATCGCGGGTCGGGTTGCCGCGCCGCGAGTAGTCATGCGCACGCGGCTCGTTGAAATCGGTAAAGTTATAGGTGCTGGAAAGGTGGATCGGGGGGACAACGCAGCCATATTGCTCGTCATCATTCAAACCGCTGCGTACTGCGATGGTTGCCTGTTTACGCGTCATGGTGCACAAGTTCCTGCTGGATAATAAGAGAAGTGTTATAGAGTAAAGCGGGTGAGTATAGACGTCAATACATCTGGACATCTAAATGTCTTTGCGTATAGATTGAGCAATGCGGCAATAACCGTTAGAATTATGTCGATATCCCCCAGAGAAAGTTGTGCCATCTCTATGTGATGGCGACAAACTTCGGGCATAATTAGCCGAATTTCGGCATTTCCAATTTAATTGATTAAGGTAGCCCATGGCTGAGTGGAACGGCGAATATATCAGCCCTTACGCTGAACACGGTAAGAAGAGCGAGCAGGTCAAAAAAATCACGGTATCCATCCCGCTGAAGGTTCTGAAGATTTTGACCGATGAGCGCACGCGCCGTCAGGTTAATAACTTGCGTCACGCCACCAACAGCGAACTGCTGTGCGAGGCGTTTCTGCATGCGTTTACCGGACAGCCACTGCCGGATGATGTCGACCTGCGGAAAGAGCGCAGCGACGAAATTCCCGAAGAAGCGAAAGCCATCATGCGGGAAATGGGCGTCGATCCCGATACCTGGGAATACTAAGCGCCTGCAAGTCATTCGGTTATCCGGTCGGGCACCTGATTCAGTATTGGGTGCCCGGCTTAACCGGATTGCCAGATAGCCACGATGGTGTCTGTACCCCCCTTTACCCCTCTTCGACCCTATCCGCTTAACGGCACGTTGTCGTTTGCTACCGTATGCTCCGCCTGCTCAAAGATAATGTTTACTCTTTATAGCAACTCAGTTCATTGAAGCCTGTAGAGTATAAAATCGGAATACTGAGCAGATAAAACGGAGATGACCACGGAGGTTAAAACTGTTGCGCGAAGCCTGGCTCGAAAGAATACCGTTAGTGATTCAAACTGCCCCTCCTGATTGCAGTTTCATTATAAACAGGAGCCCGCACAATATGAGATAGTTTTGTAAATTCAGCAGTCAGCGTAGGGGCGTTAATTTCACCACCATAAAAAAAGGATAAGAGCCAATGCCTGTTCAGGTATAACAAATCACCAGCCGCTGATTTATTCAGATTTAAATAATAAGTGAGTTATTTTACGACCCAGCAAAGAAAAAGACACTAATACACTGATAGTTATGACGAATTCCGAAACTTCAGCGGAGGGTGTATAGACGAAAAATTGCGGAGAGATGCCCGCGCCGCTGAGAAACAAAAATCCAGTCATCATTGATAATAATAATATCAGGTTTTTTAAAAAAAAGAGTTTCAATTCATTCTCCTTATGACCCGCCCAAACTAGCAGCGAGTGATAGCTGTTTTCGGCTACAGGGATCGTCCGCTTCACCTGAATAACATCCTCCAGGCACACTGAAATAAATACATCACACTATTTTAATTTGCAAATTTTGTTTTCAAAATATCTGGAAATTACTGCGAGGGGAACTTTATTATAAGCTCACATTCTTTTACAGTTCGTTGATTTATATTATTTATTTTTAAAATGGTGTCTATATAATTTCCCAAATGAAGATATAAAATTATCAATCTCAAGCTTCAGGCACAAAAAAACCCAGCCGAAGCTGGGTTTTTTCTTACATCTTACCGGGTGCTTATTTAGCGCCTGGGATGCTGAAACGCTTGTTGAAGCGGTCAACACGACCACCGGTAGCAACATCACGCTGCTTGCCAGTGTAGAACGGGTGGCAGTTACCACACACGTCCAGGTTCAGGTCGTGACCCACGGTAGAGCGGGTTTTGATTTCGTTACCGCAAGAACATTTAGCAGTAACTTCAGCGTAATTAGGGTGAATACCTTTTTTCATGGGAAAACCTCAGTTAAGGCCGTGTCGCTCTCCCGCGCCAGGATAACTCCTGCACCGGCACCACACGAAGATTAATGTTTCAAGTGAAGTTGATACCAAAATGCCGTACCAACGGCGGCGAACTATACAGAAATTAACCACACACCGCAATCGGATCCGCACATTGAGGAAGACTCAGTGTACACTAACTGGCTTAATTTTTCACCCGGATGAATTCATGCCCGTTGTTCAGGTCGCGCTACCCGTTCCGCTTGCCCGCAACTTTGACTATCTGTTGCCTCCTCACCTTATCAGCCACGCCGTGGTGGGTGGGCGAGTGACCGTGCCGTTCGGCAAGCGTAAAGCAACCGGCGTGGTGGTGGCGATTGTCGAACACAGCGACTTCCCGCTCGACCAGATGAAGAACGTGCTTGAGGTGCTGGACAGCGAATCGCTCTACCCGGCTTCGCTGTGGCGCATCCTGCTGTGGGCGGCCGACTACTATCACTTTCCGCTGGGTGAAGTGCTGTTCCACGCCATGCCGGTGCTGCTGCGCCAGGGTAAAGCGGCGGAAGAAGCGCCGCTGTGGCAGTGGGTGATGACCGAAGAAGGCAAGGCCACCGCGCCGGAAAGCCTGAAGCGCGCGCCAAAGCAGCAGCAGGCACTGGCCGCCCTGCGCAACCGCCCGCTGTATCGTCACGAAGTCAGCCAGCACGACATCACCGAAGCAACGCTACAGGCGCTGCGTGCCAAAGGGCTGTGTGAACTGCGTCCGCAGCAGCGTGCCCGCGAGGACTGGCGCACCGGCTATGCCGTCAATGGCGAGCGCCTGCGCCTGAATACCGAGCAGGCCACGGCGGTCGGGGCGATTCGCAGCGCCGACGACTGCTTCTCCGCGTGGCTGCTGGCAGGCATCACCGGCTCCGGCAAAACCGAAGTCTACCTCAGCATGCTGGAAAATATTCTGGCCAGCGGCCGCCAGGCGCTGGTGATGGTGCCGGAAATCGGCCTGACGCCCCAGACTATTGCCCGCTTTCGCGAGCGCTTTAATGCCCCGGTCGACGTGCTGCACTCCGGCTTAAATGACAGCGAGCGCCTGGCCGTCTGGCTGCGCGCGCGCAGCGGCGAAACGGCGATCGTCATCGGCACCCGCTCATCGCTGTTCACGCCGTTTGCCCGCCTCGGCGCAATCATTATTGATGAGGAGCACGACAGCTCCTATAAGCAGCAGGAGGGCTGGCGCTACCATGCCCGTGACCTGGCGGTATTTCGCGCGCGTCAGGAAAATATTCCGATTGTGATGGGTTCCGCCACCCCGGCACTGGAAACCCTGCATAACGTTCAGCTGGGGAAATATCGCCAGCTCAGCCTCAGCAAGCGCGCCGGGAACGCCACCAAAGCCACTCAGCTACTGGTCGACCTGAAGGGCGTGAAGCTGCAGGGTGGGCTGTCACCGATGCTGATCAAAAAAATCGGCCAGCATCTGAAAGCGGATAATCAGGTGCTGCTGTTCCTCAACCGGCGCGGCTTTTCCCCCACCCTGCTGTGCCACGAGTGCGGCTGGATAGCCGAATGCCAGCGCTGCGATCGCTATTACACTCTTCACCAGCATCAGCGCCAGCTGCGCTGCCACCACTGCGACAGCCAGCGCCCGGTGCCGCATCAGTGCCCACAGTGCGGCTCCACCCATCTGGTGCCGGTCGGATTAGGCACGGAACAGCTGGAGCATAATATCGGGGCGCTGTTCCCCGACGTGCCGCTGACGCGTATCGACCGCGACACCACCAGTCGTAAAGGCGCGCTGGAGCAGCAGCTGGCGGAGGTGCACCGCGGCGGTGCGCGTATTCTGGTCGGCACCCAGATGCTGGCGAAAGGCCACCACTTTCCGGACGTTACGCTGGTGTCGCTGCTTGACGTCGACGGCGCGCTGTTTTCCGCCGATTTCCGCTCGGCGGAGCGCTTCGCCCAGCTTTACGTGCAGGTCGCTGGCCGTGCCGGGCGCGCAGGCAAGCAGGGGGAGGTGCTGTTGCAGACCCACCACCCTGAGCACCCGCTGCTGCAAACCCTGCTGCATCAGGGCTACGATGCCTTTGCCCATCAGGCGCTGAGCGAGCGCAGCAGCGTGTTCCTGCCACCCTTTACCAGCCATGCGCTGTTCCGTGCCGAAGACCACGATAATCAGCAGGCCAGCCTGTTCCTCCAGCAGCTGCGTAACCTGCTGGAAGCCAGCCCGCTGAATGATGAATCGTTCTGGGTCATGGGCCCGGTGCCGGCACTGCAGGCAAAACGCAGCGGTCGCTACCGCTGGCAGCTGCTGTTACAACACCCTTCCCGCGCCGTATTGCAGCGGCTAATCAAATCCAGCCTGCCGCTGATTAACACCCTGCCACAGGCGCGCAAAGTCAAATGGACGCTGGATATCGACCCGAGCGAAAGCTGAGAACGTAACCGGTTGCGTGGCAAAGTTATGCGGCAGATCGAAAAAAGTCGCACAAGTCACAATTTTTATGCAAATTAAGTAACAGCACGTCGTTAGATCTGTTAAGAATGCGGAGTTATCCGCTCGGCTCGCGGTAAACGTCATTATTGCCATAAAAAATCGTCATCAGTTGGTCAGGTCAGCTCAGGCTGGCGTGAGGAGAAAAGCGTTGGGGCACAATCAAGAGACAACAGCGGCGACCATGAAGGACGTGGCTGAACACGCAGGCGTATCGACGGCAACCGTCTCCCGCGCGCTGATGAATCCGGAAAAGGTCTCTGCGGCGACGCGTTATAAAGTAGAACAGGCGGTGATCGCCGTGGGTTACTCCCCCCACTCAATGACGCGCAGCTCGCGACGTAGCGAGTCACGTACCGTACTGGTGATCGTACCGGACATCTGCGATCCGTTCTTTAGTGAAATCATTCGCGGCATCGAAGTCGTGGCGGCTTCCGAAGGCTATCTGGTGCTGATTGGCGACTGCGCACACCAGAATCAGCAGGAAAAATCCTTCCTTAACCTGATGCTGACCCGGCAGATTGACGGCATGGTGCTGCTCGGTTCCAACGTGCCGTTTGAAACGGGCGTCGAGGAGCAGCGCAACCTGCCGCCGATGGTGATGGCCAACGAGTTCGCCCCGGAGCTGGAGCTGCCAACGGTACATATCGACAACCTTACCGCCGCCTTTGAAGCCGTCAACCATCTGCAAAAGCTCGGCCATCGCCGTATCGCCTGCATAGCCGGGCCGGATGATATGCCGCTCTGCCAGTATCGCCTGCAGGGCTACATCCAGGCGCTGCGCCGTCACGGCATCCCGGTCGATCCGCAATATATCGTGCGCGGTGAATTCAGTTTCGACGCGGGTTCACAGGCGATGAAACATCTGATGAGCCTGCCGAAACCGCCCCACGCGCTGTTCTGCCACAGCGATATTATTGCGCTTGGCGCCATGGCGCAGGCGAAAACGATGGGCCTGCGCGTGCCGCAGGATATCTCACTGATTGGCTTTGATGATATCGAGCTATCGCGCTACAGCGACCCGCAGCTCACTACCGTCGCGCAGCCACGCTTCAACATTGGTCGTGAGGCAATGCTACTATTGCTGGAGCAGTTACAGGGCAGAATGGTGAGCAATGGCTCGCGCCTGCTGGATTTTGAGCTGAAAATTCGCGGCAGCACCGCCCCCTCACTGCGCGATGAGGCGTAACCCTGGTGCGGCGGGAGTAGAATCAGCATATTCTTAGACATATCGCTGCTGGTCAAACTTCCGACCCTTGAGTAACATGGCGGGCTATAACCGGGCGCCCGACCCCCCTGCTTTCTGCCCGGCCTTACCTTCATTGATTATTAGCGGAACGATAGTGGCACAAAAAGATTATGTAGGCCGCGGGCGTTCGACAGGGACGCGTCGCAAAAAGACCAACAGTCGCAGCAAGAAGCGCAGCAGTGGATCCGGTGTATCAAAAATCATGGTAGTGCTGGCAGTTGCCGTTCTGGTCACCTTTATTGGTGGGCTGTGGTTTATTGCACATCATAAAAAAGAAGATGTGCCGGTGATCCCCGATCATAAAGCCACCGGCAACGGCCTGCCGCCGAAGCCGGAAGAGCGCTGGCGCTATATCAAAGAGCTGGAAAATCGTCAGCTCGGTGTCCCGACGCCGACCGAGCCAACCTCCGGCGGCGAAGCGCACTCGCAAACGCAGTTAACCGACGAACAGCGCCAGCTGCTGGACCAGATGCAGGCCGATATGCGCCAGCAGCCAACCCAGCTCAACGAAGTGCCGTGGAATGAGCAAACTCCGGCGCAGCGCCAGCAGACGCTACAGCGCCAGCAGCAGCAAACCCAGCTGCAGCAGCAGTCGCGCATGCCACAGCAGCAAACTCAGCAGCCGGTTCGCACTCAGCCGCAGCAGGCACAGCAGCCCGCCACGCCGCGCCCGGCACCCATCACGCCGGTCACGCGTGAGCCGGTGCGCCAGCAGCCGAAGCAGGAAACTGCCGCCGCCGCGCCGAAAGTGGAAACTAAGCCGAAAGAGGCCGAAAAAACCAACGGTCAGCGCTGGATGGTGCAGTGTGGATCGTTCAAAGGGACCGACCAGGCGGAATCCATCCGCGCCCAGCTGGCCTTCGAAGGTTTTGAAAGCCGCATCACTACCGGCGGTGGCTGGAATCGCGTGGTGATTGGTCCGTATAACAACCGCAGCGGAGCCGACAGTACCCTGAAACGCCTGCGCGGTTCCGGCCACTCAAATTGTATTCCTCTCTCTGTGGGGGGTTGAAACCCTCTAATCTCGCCCCATATCTGATTGCATCAGTGCCCCGCACAAAGCGTGCGGGGTCATCTTCCGACTGCAACAAGGGGTCTGCCCGTGACAACAATAGTAAGTGTACGACGCAACGGCCAGGTAGTAATTGGCGGTGATGGCCAGGCTACCCTCGGCAATACCGTAATGAAAGGCAACGTCAAAAAAGTGCGTCGTCTCTACAATGACAAAGTCATTGCCGGTTTTGCTGGCGGTACTGCAGATGCCTTCACCCTGTTTGAACTTTTTGAACGCAAACTGGAAATGCACCAGGGTCACCTGGTGAAAGCGGCCGTTGAGCTGGCAAAAGACTGGCGCACCGACCGTATGCTGCGCAAGCTCGAAGCGCTGCTGGCCGTGGCCGACGAAAACGCCTCGCTGATCATTACCGGCAACGGTGACGTTATCCAGCCAGAAAACGACCTCATTGCCATCGGTTCGGGCGGTCCTTACGCTCAGGCAGCAGCCCGTGCGCTGCTGGAAAACACCGACATCGGCGCGCAGGATATTGTGGAAAAAGCGCTCGGTATTGCAGGTGATATCTGCATCTATACCAACCACAATCTCACCATCGAATCACTACCGTCTAAAGCGTAAGGATCCTAATTTATGTCTGCTATGACTCCGCGCGAGATTGTCAGCGAACTCAACAGATTTATCATCGGCCAGGATGGCGCAAAGCGTGCCGTGGCTATCGCCCTGCGTAACCGCTGGCGCCGCATGCAGCTTGATGAAGAGCTGCGTCATGAAGTGACCCCAAAAAACATTCTGATGATCGGCCCGACCGGCGTCGGTAAAACCGAAATTGCCCGCCGCCTGGCGAAGCTGGCTAACGCGCCGTTCATCAAGGTTGAAGCCACCAAGTTCACTGAAGTCGGCTATGTCGGTAAAGAAGTGGATTCAATTATCCGCGATTTGACTGACTCTGCGCTGAAAATGGTGCGTTCTCAGGCTATTGAGAAAAACCGCTACCGCGCCGAAGAGATGGCGGAAGAGCGTATTCTTGACGTGCTGATCCCACCGGCGAAAAACAACTGGGGCCAGAACGAAACGTCGGCGGAACCGTCCGCTGCGCGCCAGTCATTCCGCAAAAAGCTGCGCGAAGGCCAGCTGGATGACAAAGAGATTGAAATCGACCTGGCCGCCGTCTCCGCCAATGGCGTGGAGATCATGGCGCCTCCTGGTATGGAGGAGATGACCAGCCAGCTGCAGTCGATGTTCCAGAACCTCGGCGGCCAGAAGCAGAAACCGCGCAAGCTGAAAATCAAAGAGGCGATGAAGCTGCTGATTGAAGAAGAAGCGGCGAAGCTGGTCAACCCGGAAGAGCTGAAGCAGGAAGCCATCGATGCGGTCGAGCAGCACGGTATCGTGTTTATTGATGAGATCGATAAAGTCTGTAAGCGCGGCGAATCCTCCGGCCCGGACGTCTCTCGCGAAGGCGTACAGCGCGACCTGCTGCCGCTGGTAGAAGGCTGTACCGTATCGACCAAGCACGGCATGGTGAAAACTGACCATATTCTGTTTATCGCCTCCGGCGCATTCCAGGTGGCCAGCCCGTCTGACCTGATCCCTGAGCTGCAGGGCCGTCTGCCAATCCGCGTTGAGCTGCAGGCGCTGACCACGCACGATTTCGAGCGTATCCTCACCGAGCCAAGCGCCTCAATCACCGTGCAGTACAAAGCGCTGATGAATACCGAAGGCGTAGAGATTAACTTCACCGAAGACGGCATCAGCAAAATCGCCGCCGCCGCGTGGCAGGTTAATGAAACCGCTGAGAACATCGGTGCGCGCCGCCTGCACACCGTGCTGGAGCGTCTGATGGAGGAGATCTCCTATGACGCCAGCGACCTGACCGGGCAATCGTTCACTATCGATGCCGAGTACGTCAGCAAGCACCTGGATGAACTGGTGGCCGACGAAGACCTCAGCCGCTTTATCCTGTAATCCCTGCTCCCCTCATCCCGGCACCTGCCGGGATTTTTTTATCCTGCCTGCGCCTTGACCTGGATTAACACTTCCCGGCGCCGTCGCGCGTAAACTGCCCGCTGAACCCGCTCTGGCATTCGCCGGACTCGACCTGTCGCGGATCGGAGGCGCAACCCCCTATGGAAAACAGCCAACTGGCCCCCTTAATCAGTCAGCCACAGGCCTGGCTGGAGAGTTTGCGCCTGCGCACGCTGCCGCTGGCCTGCGCCTCCATCATTACTGGCAGTGCGCTGGCGTGGTGGCAGGGGCACTTCGACCTCACCACCGCGCTGCTGGCGCTGCTGACCACCGTACTGCTGCAGATCCTCTCTAATCTCGCCAATGATTACGGGGATACCGGGAAAGGCAGTGACAGTGCCGATCGCATTGGGCCGCTGCGCGGGATGCAGAAAGGGGCCATTAGCCGCTACCAGATGCGTATTGCGCTGGTCTTCACCGTGCTGCTGACGATGGCGAGCGGCATCGTACTGCTGTCACGCGCCTGCCGCTCGCTCAGCGATATGCTGGGCTTCCTTGCCCTGGGCGCGCTGGCGATCGTTGCGGCGATCGCCTATACCGTCGGGCGCAAGCCTTATGGCTACCTGGGCCTTGGCGATCTCTCCGTGATGATATTTTTTGGCTGGCTGGGGGTGATCGGTAGCTGGTATCTGCAAACCCACCAGCTCAGCACGCTGCCGCTGCTGCCTGCCAGCGCCTGCGGGCTGCTGGCGACCGCAGTGCTGAATATCAACAACCTGCGCGATATTGACAGCGACCGGTTGAGCGGTAAATTCACCCTGGCCGTGCGCCTGGGCCCGCTGCGGGCGCGGCACTACCACCGGCTACTGCTCGCCGCAGCCTCACTCTGCCTGGCATGCTTCACGCTGCGATATAATCCCCATCCCGCCGGCTGGCTGTTCCTGCTGAGCGTCCCGCTGTTGTGGCAGCAGGGCAGCAGGGTGCTGCGCGAAACCAGCCCCGCAGCGATGCGCCCGATGCTGGAAAAAACGGTGAAAATGGCCCTGCTGGTGAACGTGCTGTTTGCCGTTGGATTGCTGCTCAGCTAATTACGATGTGCTTGACCCATCGCAATTTTTAACAATTGATGATTTTGCCAACAGCCGGGTTTAAGCGATATACTTACCCCCCCTGTAGCAAACAGACGAAAACCCTATGAAATACGATACTTCAGAACTGTGCGACATCTATCACGAGGACGTGAATGTCGTTGAACCGCTCTTCTCAAACTTTGGTGGGCGCACCTCGTTTGGCGGGCAAATCATCACGGTAAAATGTTTCGAGGACAACGGTCTGCTCTATGATTTGCTGGAGGAAAACGGTCGTGGCCGCATTCTGCTGGTTGATGGCGGCGGCTCGGTACGCCGGGCGCTGGTTGATGCTGCTCTTGCAAGGCTGGCAGTGGAAAACGAGTGGGAAGGCATCGTGGTGTACGGCTCGGTGCGCCAGGTCGACGACCTGGAAGAGCTGGATATCGGCATTCAGGCGATTGCGGCGATCCCGGCAGGTGCCGCGGGTGAAGGCATTGGTGAAAGCGACGTGCGGGTTAACTTCGGCGGCGTCACCTTCTTCTCCGGTGACCATCTGTACGCTGATAATACCGGTATGATCCTCTCCGAAGACCCGCTCGATATCGAATAAGCGAAAACGGGTGCCTGCGGCACCCGTTTCTCTCTACAGCTCTCTGTTTTAACGAGGGAGCAGCATTACACCTCTTCCATTTTTCCCAGCAGTGCACGCAGACGTTCCTGCCACACATGCTGCTCTTCCTTCAGGTGCTGGTTTTCGCGCACCAGCGCATCAGTATTACCCGACGCCTGCTGAACCTGCTGGTTCAGATTACCGTTCTGCTCTTTAAGCTCTTCGATTTCCATCTGCAACAGCGTGATGGTATCAATCGCCTGCTGCACTTTCGCTTCCAGTTTCTCAAACACTTCAAATGACATTTCTTAACCTCTCCTATTCGCAGGGCGTTGATGATGCTAGCCGCAGGGGTGAGGAATGAACCGGCATTCCGCGGATAACAACGATGCCCCGATTGTAAGTAGAGCGGCACCCCAAGTCCAGCAGCGAACCCGCACGGGGCGCAGTCTGTAACAATTTTCGGTCTAGACCTGGTTTATGCAACAACTCACCGGGGAAAATGTAAGGTCAGGGTTAATAATTTGCGCATTTCACGCGCGATCAAACGCGCATCCAGGCGTTTCTGGAAAGGAAAAAGACGCGAAAACGCTCATTTTTATGACGCGCTACACAATTTTTGATTTCGCTATTTCTCGTTTATGCTCGTTAACGATAAATTCACAACAGCCCTACATAAGATTTGGGTGGTTCACGGATGAAGCAAAACTAAGATGGTAAACATTTAACCTCGCCTTCAGGAATTTCATCATGAGTCATACAAGCACACTTAAAGGGCAGTGCATCGCCGAGTTCCTTGGTACTGCTACGATCATCTTCTTTGGTGCTGGCTGTGTCGCAGCTATGAAACTCGCCGGTGCCAGTTTTGGCCAGTGGGAAATCAGCATCATCTGGGGTATTGCCGTTTCAATGGCGGTCTACCTTAGCGCCGGTATCTCCGGGGCGCACCTCAACCCTGCCGTCACCGTCGCACTGTGGTTATTCGCCAATTTCGAAGGCCGTAAAGTCATTCCCTACACCCTTGCGCAGGTCGCCGGAGCGTTTTGCTCTGCTACACTGGTTTACGGTCTTTACTACAATTTATTCCTCGACTACGAACAGACGCATCAGATGGTACGCGGCAGCGTTGAAAGCCTCGACCTCGCGGGCATCTTCTCCACCTATCCCAACCCGCATATTGGCGTCGGCCAGGCCTTCCTGGTTGAGATGGTGATCACCGCGGTGATGATGGGGCTGATTATGGCGCTGACCGATGATGGCAACGGCCTGCCGCGTGGCCCAATGGCGCCGCTGCTGATTGGCCTGCTGATCGCCGTTATCGGTGGTGCGATGGGTCCACTGACCGGATTTGCACTGAACCCGGCACGTGATTTCGGACCAAAACTGTTCGCCTGGGTTGCTGGCTGGGGTAATGTTGCCTTCACCGGCGCCCGTGATATCCCTTATTTCCTTGTTCCGATCTTTGGCCCACTGGTCGGCGCAAGTCTCGGTGCCTTTGGTTACCGCGCCCTGATTGCCAACAACCTGCCAGGCAAGGTTGCTGAAAAACAGGAAAAACCGGTGCCACGCGCTGCACAGCGTAAAGCATAATCCTGCTAACTGCCTACACCATCAGGAAATTATTATGACCGTAGAAAAAAAATACATTGTCGCGCTCGATCAGGGAACCACCAGTTCCCGTGCCGTGATTCTGGACCACGATTCCAACATCGTCGCCGTGTCGCAGCGTGAATTCCAGCAAATTTACCCGAAAGCGGGCTGGGTTGAGCATGACCCAATGGATATCTGGGCATCGCAGAGCTCTACGCTGGTTGAAGTGCTGGCACACGCAGACATTAACTCCGATGAGATTGCCGCCATTGGTATCACCAACCAGCGCGAAACCACCATCGTCTGGGAAAAAGAGACCGGCAAGCCGATCTACAACGCTATCGTCTGGCAGGACCCGCGTACCGCCGACTACTGCGCCAAACTGAAACGCGAAGGTCTGGAAGAGTACATCCGTCATACCACGGGCCTGGTGATTAACCCGTACTTCTCCGGGACCAAAGTGAAGTGGATCCTCGACCACGTAGAGGGCTCACGCGAGCGCGCGCGCCGTGGCGAACTGCTGTTCGGTACCGTCGACTCCTGGCTGGTATGGAAAATGACGCAGGGACGGGTTCACATTACCGACTACACCAACGCCTCACGCACCATGATGTTCAACATTCACAAGCTGGAGTGGGATCAGCGCATGCTGGAGATCCTCGATATCCCGCGTGAGATGCTGCCGGAAGTGAAGTCCTCCTCCGAAGTTTACGGCCAGACCAACATTGGTGGTAAAGGCGGTACGCGTATTCCTATCGCCGGTATCGCCGGTGACCAGCAGGCAGCACTGTACGGCCAGCTGTGCGTACAGCCGGGCATGGCGAAAAACACCTACGGCACCGGCTGCTTTATGCTGATGAACACCGGTACCGAAGCGGTGACCTCTACCCACGGCCTGCTGACCACCATCGCCTGCGGCCCGCGCGGCGAGGTTAACTACGCGCTGGAAGGCGCCGTGTTTATCGGTGGCGCATCCATTCAGTGGCTGCGCGATGAGATGAAGCTGATTAACGACTCCACCGACTCCGAATACTTCGCCACCAAGGTAAACGACACCAACGGCGTGTATATGGTGCCTGCATTTACCGGTCTGGGCGCGCCCTACTGGGACCCGTATGCCCGTGGTGCGATCTTCGGCCTGACGCGCGGTGCCAACGCTAACCACATTATCCGCGCGACCCTGGAGTCGATTGCCTATCAGACCCGTGATGTACTGGAAGCGATGCAGAACGACGCCAACACCCGCCTGCAGTCGCTGCGCGTCGATGGGGGTGCCGTAGCCAACAACTTCCTGATGCAGTTCCAGTCCGATATTCTCGGCGCGCGCGTTGAGCGCCCGGAAGTGCGCGAAGTCACCGCGCTCGGCTCGGCTTACCTGGCCGGACTGGCGGTCGGGTTCTGGAAGGATCTGGACGAAGTGCGCGCCAAGTCAGTGATCGAACGTGAGTTCCGCCCAAGTATCGAAACCACCCAGCGTAACGTGCTGTACGCAGGCTGGAAGAAAGCGGTCGCCCGTGCGCAGGCATGGGAAGAGGCTGACGATAAGTAACTCCCCCTGCCCGCGGTCGCCAGATCGCGGGCATCCTCCTTCCCCTCCCTCTTCCCTGTGATAAACTTCCCGCCTCATTTGTTTCCTTAAGGCATGTCATGAAACGAGAACTGGCGATTGAATTTTCCCGCGTCACCGAAGCGGCAGCACTGGCTGGCTATAAGTGGCTGGGGCGCGGCGACAAGAACGCAGCCGATGGCGCTGCGGTACACGCGATGCGCATTATGCTCAATAAAGTCGATATCGATGGTCAGATCGTGATTGGCGAAGGGGAAATAGATGAAGCGCCGATGCTCTACATCGGTGAGAAAGTCGGTACTGGCCGTGGCGATGCGGTGGATATCGCCGTCGATCCCATTGAAGGTACCCGCATGACCGCGCTTGGCCAGGCCAATGCGCTGGCGGTGATGGCGGTGGGTGACAAAGGCACCTTCCTGCACGCCCCGGATATGTACATGGAGAAACTGGTGGTCGGTCCCGGCGCCAAAGGTGCTATCAACCTCGATCTGCCGCTGGAAGAGAACCTGCGGCGCATTGCGCAGGCTCTGAAGAAACCGCTGGCAGAGCTGACCGTTACGCTGCTGGCGAAGCCGCGCCACGATGCGGTGATTGCCCGTCTGCAGCAGCTTGGCGTGCGCGTGTTTACCTTCCCGGATGGCGATGTCGCCGCGTCGATTCTGACCTGTATGCCGGACAGCGAAGTGGATGTGATGTACGGCATCGGCGGCGCGCCGGAGGGTGTGGTCTCAGCCGCGGTGATCCGCGCACTGGACGGCGATATGCAGGGCCGCCTGCTGGCACGTCACGACGTTAAGGGTGACACGCCAGAGAACCGCCGCCTGGGTGAAGAGGAGCTGGAGCGCTGCCGTGCGATGGGGATTGAAGCAGGCCAGGTGCTGGCGCTGGACCAGATGGCGCGCAACGATAACGTGGTGTTTTCCGCCACCGGCATCACCAGCGGCGATCTGCTAAAAGGCATCACGCGCAACGGCAATATGGCAACCACTGAAACCCTGCTGATCCGCGGTAAATCACGCACCATTCGCCGCATCCAGTCGATTCATTACCTCGACCTGAAAGACGAAAGTTTGCATCAGTATATTTTGTAAAACCTGGGGCGGGCATGCCCGCCCCCTACACGATCCTGTAGGGGCGACGGCATGCCTCGCCCTGTATTTACGCCGCATGCGGCTGCGGATGCTTCGACAGCGGCAGCCAGCACAGCAGGATCAGCAGCGCGGTGCCAAACATCAGCATCCCCAGGCTGAACTGACCGTTCTGCGGCAGCAGCGCCGACAGCCAGGCGGTGATGCCGGACCCCAGATTCTGTAACCCCCCCACCAGCGCCCCGGCGGTGCCTGCCATATACGGCCACGGCTCCATCGCCCCGGTGGTCGCCAGCGGAAACAGCATCCCGGCACCGAAGAAAAACAGCGATGCCGGCACAATCAGCGTCCACAGGTTCATTACTCCGAGCCAGCCCGGGATCCACATCATCACCCCCGCCAGCAGGCAGCTATTCACCGCGTACCACATCACGGTGGTAAACGAACGCTCGCTGCGCCCGGCAAACCACGCGCCGAAAAAGGCAGCGGGCAGCGGCAGAATAAACAGAACGCTGACCGCGAGGCTGCTGTAACCCAGCACGCCGCCCATCAGCACCCCGCAGCTGGCCTCAAACACCGCAATCCCGGACAGAGCACCAATCAGGATCAGCAGATAACGTACAAAGCTGCTGTCGCCGAGCAAGGGCCGGTAGCGCGAGAAGAACGGGCGAGCCGGGAGTCCACCCGGGCGGGTTTCCGGCAGCCAGCGCAGCATGACGGCAGCGACCATCAGGCACAGCAGCAGCAGGAAAGCAAAGCAGGCCTGCCAGCCAAACAGGTGCGTCAGCCCGGCCCCGATGACCGGCGCAATAAGCGGGCTGACCAGAATGCCCATGTTGAGCAGGCTGTTGGCTTGGCGCAGCGCGCTGCCCGAATAGAGGTCGCGCGGCATAGTACGCGCCATCACGCCCGCCACGCCGGTGCCCATGCCCTGGATCGCCGCCCCCAGCACCAGTCCGTTCAGGCTGTGCGCCAGCAGCGCGGTCAGCGAACCGGCAATAAATACCGCCATGCCGAACAGGATCACCGGACGGCGGCCGATATTATCCGACAGCGGCCCGTAAAACAGCTGGGACGCGCCGTAGGTCATCAGGTAAGCCGCCATCACTCGCTGCACCGCGCCGTCGCCCACGTGAAACGCCTCGGCAATGGTCGACATCGCCGGAACGTAGATGGTTTGCGCCATCTGTCCCACGGCCAGCAGCGCTATCAGCATCACTAACAGATGCCCGTTTTCTAATTTTTTCATCGCTTAGCGTCATTATAAAGAGGGGGAAAGTTCACTCAGTGAAGAGTGATCTGCCAGATATCCCGGCATAATGGCGCTGAAAATATCAGGATTGCGTGACAAAGCGAGGGGTCGGCAGAAAATAGCGCACGCCGCGCTGTCAGCAAAAGCAGGCGCAGCTGTAAATCATTTTTTACGCTACGTTTATAGAGTGCTCATACTTTGTCGATACGAGCTTTCGCATCGGCCAGCGGCTGGAAAAAGTCGCGACAGCTGGCGAAGATAGCCGCAGAGATGCCAATGATGTCGCAAATGAATTAAGGAGTTTTTTATGGCCGTTTGGGTCAATGCCCGCGTCAGTAAAGTGATCGACTGGACCGACAGTTTATTTAGCCTGATCGTCAACGCCCCCATCGACCCATTCACCGCCGGTCAGTACGCAAAACTGTCGCTGGAGATTGACGGTGAACGCGTGGTGCGCGCTTACTCCTTCGTCAATGCTCCCAGCAATGAGAACCTGGAGTTCTACCTGGTGACGGTGCCGGAAGGAAAGCTCAGCCCGCGTCTGCACGCGCTGAAACCGGGCGATGAAGTGATGATTACCCAGGACGCACAGGGCTTCTTCGTCATCGACGAAATTCCCGAATGTAAGAACCTGTGGATGCTGGCAACCGGCACCGCTATCGGCCCGTATCTGTCGATTCTGGAGGAGGGTAAAGGGCTTGAGCGCTTCGAGAATATCGTGCTGCTGCACGCGGCACGCTATGCGCAGGATCTGAGCTATCTGCCGCAGATGCAGGAGCTGCAGCAGCGCTACAACGGCCAGCTGCAGATCCAGACCGTGGTCAGCCGCGAGGAGAGCCCGGGCTCACTGACCGGCCGCGTCCCGGCCCTGATTGAGAGCGGCCAGCTGGAAGCCGCTACCGGGCTGACGATGGATGCGGAAACCTGCCACGTCATGCTGTGCGGCAACCCGCAAATGGTGCGCGACACTCAGCTGGTGCTGAAGGAGACGCGCGGCATGCGCAAACATCTCAAGCGCAAGCCGGGCCATATGACCAGCGAACACTACTGGTAATCAACCGCCCGCCGGCGCAGAAATGCCACCGACTGCGCCGGTTTGCCAAAGCGATTATCGCCGGGCGTGCCGGCAAAGGCCCCCAGCTCCACCAGCATACTGACGAGGATCAGCGTCGGGATAAAGCGCCCCACCAGCCACTGCGCCTCACCGGGCAGCATTGCCCAGTGCCCGGCCATCAGCATCCAGCCCAGCACCAGCAGCAGCGCCCACTGCCCGCCTTTATTGCGGTCATGCAGCCGCTTGACCAGCACCGCACTGCTCGGCCACAGCAGCGCCACCACGCAGAACGCGGCGGTCTGCGTGTCGACCAGGCCTTTACCGGCAATCGTAAACAGCAATACCAGCAGCAGCAGCCAGGTGGCCTGCCATATCCAGAAGTCGCGCCGCCCCAGCCGGCCACGAAAAGAGAAACACCACTGTTGTAAGGTCATTATTTTTATCTCAGAGTTCCAGGTGCCTTTGACTTTACCGGCCATTGTCCGTTTTAATCTTGAGCTGAGTTTACTGGTTAGGGCCGATGAAATGAAGAATGCACGATGGGCAGGGATTGCACTGCTAACCACCATGACCTTCGCGGTGGCTCACGCAGCGCCTGAGCCACAGGCGCGAACCGAACATCTGCCGGCAGCCCCGTATTTGCAGGCGGGTTCTCCCACCTTTGATATGACTATCGGCCAGTTTCGCGAAAAGTATAATGCTGCCAACACAACGTTACCGTTAAGTGAATATCGCGCCATTGACAGCAGCGGCGACAAAAGCAATTTGACGCGTGCTGCCAGCAAGATCAACGAAAATCTTTACTCCTCAACGGCACTGGAGCACGGCAGCGGCAAAGTCAAAACGCTGCAGATCACCTGGCTACCGATTCCCGGGCCGGAGCAAAAAGCCTCGCGCGATAAAGCCCTGGCGTATATGGCCGCGTTTGTGCGCTATTTTGAACCGATGTTGAGTAATGAACAGTCCCTGAAGCGCGTCAATGACCTGCTGGCAAAGGGTAAAGGCTCCCGATATTTCCAGCAAACCGAAGGCGCATTGCGCTATATCGTTGCTGATAATGGCGAAAAAGGGCTGACGTTTGCCGTCGAGCCGCTGAAACTGGCGCTGGCTGCCCCCTGAGAGCGGATGCGCAAAGGATGACGAAAAGCAAAGCCTTTGCGATGTTTGATCTCTATACTGTCTGGCAGACAATGCTGCCCGTTGGCAGCTTTAATACTCTCAAAGCGTGGAGGATAGAATGCGACATCCATTAGTTATGGGTAACTGGAAACTGAACGGTAACAAACAGATGGTCAACGAGCTGATCGCCGGTCTGCGTACCGAGCTGAGCGGCGTTGATGGTTGTGGCGTAGCGATTGCTCCGCCTGTGATGTATCTGGATCAGGCTAAACACGCCATTTCCGGTAGCCACATCACTCTGGGTGCGCAGAACGTCGACGTTAACCTGTCTGGCGCCTTCACCGGTGAAGTTTCTGCTGACATGCTGAAAGATCTTGGCGCAGAGTACATCATCATTGGTCACTCTGAGCGCCGTACCTACCACGCGGAAAGCGACGAGCTGATCGCCAAAAAATTCGCCGTGCTGAAAGCGGCTGGCCTGACCCCGGTGCTGTGCATCGGCGAAACCGAAGCTGAAAACGAAGCGGGCAAAACCGAAGAAGTTTGCGCACGTCAGATCGACGCCGTGCTGAACAGCCAGGGCGCTGAGGCGTTCAACGGCGTGGTTGTGGCTTACGAGCCAGTCTGGGCCATCGGAACCGGTAAATCAGCGACTCCAGCGCAGGCTCAGGCCGTGCACAAGTTTATCCGTGACCATATCGCGAAGAAAGATGCTGCTGTGGCCGCTCAGGTCATCATCCAGTACGGCGGTTCCGTCAACGACAAAAACGCGGCAGAGCTGTTTGCTCAGCCAGATATCGACGGTGCCCTGGTGGGCGGCGCATCACTGAAAGCTGATGCTTTCGCGGTGATCGTTAAAGCAGCTGCCGCTGCGAAAAAAGCCTGATGATCTCCCCCTGCCCCTCCCGGGGCAGGGTTTAAGCAAACGCGTCAACCAGCGCTTTCAGCCGCTCTGCACTCTGTACAAACCCCTCTCGTGGCATATTGGTCACGCTCAGCACCAGTCCGTTTTGACAGCGCGAACCTGCCTGATACCACACCGACAGCGGTGAGGGAGCCATACCGTATGCCAGCGCCTCGCGGGCGATGCGCGTATCCCGGCTGCCCGGCGGCAGTACAATCACCACGGCCAGCCCCGCTCGCTGCACCTGCGGGAACAGCGGCAGCAGTGCCGCCAGCATCAGCGCCAGCCGCTCGCTGTAGAGCCGCTTCATGCGGCGCAGATGGCGCATAAAGTGACCTTCGTGCATAAACTCCGCAACGGCATTGTGCAGCACGAACGAGGATGCCGGCGCCATCAGCGCCGCCGCCTCAGAGAAATGCGCCGCTTGCGCTGCCGGCACCACCAGATAGCCCAGCCGCAGCGCCGGGCTAAGGTTTTTACTGAAGGTGCCAATATGCAGCACCCGGCCGCCGTCCAGCGCAGCCAGCGCGGGGGCAGCACGCCCCTGCAGCTGTAACTCGCCAAGGTAGTCATCCTCGATAATCCAGCTGTTATACTGCTGCGCCCAGCTCAGCAGCGCGCTGCGGCGCGCCAGCGACAGCGTCATTCCCAGCGGCGCCTGCTGTCCGGCCGTCACCAGCGCCGCCGCGGCATCGGGTGCCAGCCGCAGCCCCTCCGCCACTAAGATCCCCTGTTCATCCACCGGCAACGGCACGTTCTCGACCCCGGCCAGCGTCAGCGCCTTACGCGCCAGCAGATAGCCCGGATCTTCCGTCCACACGCGCTGCCCGCGCAGCCCGAGAGCGAGAAAAATCAGCCCGAGCGCCCCGGCATAGCCATTGGTGATAATGATTTGCGCCGTATCGCAGCGGATGCCGCGCGCCATCGACAGATAGCTGACCAGCTGCTGGCGCAGCGCCAGGCTACCGCGCGGATCCGCATAGCCTGTCGGCTTACTGGCCATTTCACGCGCGTGGCGCGTCACAATGCGCGACCAGACCTTGGCCGGAAACGCATCATCGGCCGGCACGCCCATCTGAAAGGTCAGCGGCACGCTGTCGAAAGCATGCACGATATCGGCCAGCGGCGGCAGCACCGCCGATTCAGGCTGCGGGCTACGGGTTGCCAGCGGGCGCGTGACCTCCGCCACCCAGGTGCCCGCGGCGCCTTTCGCCACCAGCAGCTGGCTGTCGACCAGCATGTCATACGCCGCACGCACGGTGCCGCGCGCCACGCCGAGCTGCGCCGCCAGGTCACGACAGGAAGGCACCCGTTCGCCGGGCGTCAGCCGCCCCTCTTCGACCGCCTGGCCGATCCCATTGCGGATCTGCTCGCTGAGCGAGTGGGTAGAATCGCGCGTTAACGCAATATCCAGCCCCGATGGGCCACTGTTTTTGTCAATTCCTGGCACTTTCGGCTACCCATAAAACCGGTAAAAATAACGCCCTGACCCGCTAAGAGGAAAAGACAATGAGTGAACGTATCGACTTTAATGCCACATCACCTGCAGGAATGAAAGCGCTGGCCGGCGTCTACGGCTACGTCGCACAGAGCGGCCTTTCACAAGAACTGATCGAGCTTATCTTCCTGCGCGTCTCGCAGATTAACGGCTGCGCTTACTGTATCGATATGCACACCAAAGCGTTACATAAAGCGGGCATGCCGTGGGACAAAATTGTGCTCACCCAGGTGTGGGAAGAGGCGGGGAACTGGTTCTCTAAGCGTGAAGGTGCCGCGCTGGCCTGGGCCGAATCTCTGACGCTGATTGCCACTACTCACGCGCCGGATGCGGTTTTTGCCGCAGTGCAAGCGGAATTTAGCGACAAAGAAATTAGCGACATGGTGATCGCCATAGGTTTGATGAATGCTTACAACCGGCTGGCCATCAGCCTGCGCAAATTACCTGACAGCGCCCCACGCGACTAACCCCTTCCTGTTCAGAGAGTTACCCCTCAAATTCCTGTGGAATTTTCAACATTGCAGCGGGCCGTTCAACGGCCCGTATAAATGTTACTTATTTTATTTTCCCTATCATTCTCATTTTTAATCTTTAAACACTTTTTTAATTAGCCCGTAACAATGGTATATTTCTGACGCTTTTGCATCGCGATTAAACCTGCATCAGATCGGTGGTTTTTCGCTATCTGCAATCCTGAAAGGGCGAGGCAGTCCGACTGATTCCAGAAGATTCAGCGCTGTTACTCTACTTAACATGTTGATTTCCTTCAATACACGGAGATGTCGTCTCATGCGCAAACTGGCAGTAGAGAAACACGTCGATGTATTACTAATCGGTGGTGGCGTCATGAGCGCCACGTTAGGTACCTACCTGCAAGAGCTGGAGCCACAGTGGCATATCAGCATGGTAGAGCGTCTGGACAGTGTGGCGGAAGAGAGCTCGAACGGCTGGAACAATGCCGGTACCGGGCACTCCGCGCTGATGGAGCTGAACTACACGCCAGAAAATGCCGACGGTTCGGTCGAGATTAAAAAAGCGGTGGAAATTAACGAAGCCTTCCAGATTTCCCGCCGTTTCTGGGCACACCAGGTGCAGCGTAACGTGCTGCGCAACCCAAAAAGCTTTGTCACCAGCGTCTCGCATATGAGCTTCGTCTGGGGCGAAGAGAACGTAAAGTTCCTGAAAAACCGCTACAGCGCCCTGCAAAACAGCACGCTGTTCCGCGGCATGGAATTTTCTGAGGACCCGGATCTGATCCGCCAGTGGGTGCCGCTGGTGATGGAAGGGCGCGACGTCAGCCAGAAAGTGGCGGCTACGCGCATCCCGACCGGTACCGACGTCAACTTCGGCGAGATTACCCGCCAGCTGATCGCCTCACTGCAAAAAAGCGAGCGCTTCGAGCGCCAGACCAGCCATGAAGTGCGGGCGATCAAACGCGCCGCCGACGGTAGCTGGACGGTCAGCGTCTACGACCTGAAAAGCGGTGAGCAGCAGACGATCCATGCAAAATACGTGTTTATCGGTGCCGGCGGCGCAGCCCTGACGCTGCTGCAGGAATCCGGGATTCCGGAAGCGAAAAACTACGCGGGTTTCCCGGTGGGCGGCGAGTTTCTCGTCACCGACAATCCGGAAATTGTCGCCCGTCATCAGGCGAAGGTTTACGGCAAAGCTTCCGTGGGCGCGCCACCGATGTCGGTGCCACACCTCGACAGCCGCACGCTGGACGGCAAGCAGGTGCTGCTGTTCGGGCCGTTCGCCACCTTCTCCACCAAATTCCTCAAGCAGGGCTCGCTGTGGGATATGTTCGGCTCAATCACCCCGTCGAATCTTTTGCCGATGATGCGCGTGGGGCTGGATAACTTTGACCTGGTGAAATACCTGGTCGGCCAGGTGATGCTGAGCGCGGACGACCGCATCAGCGCGCTGCGCGAATACTTCCCGGAGGCGGAGAAAGCCGACTGGCGCCTGGTGAAAGCCGGGCAGCGCGTGCAGATCATTCAGAAAGATGCCGATAAAGGCGGCGTGCTGAAGCTGGGAACTGAAGTGGTCACCTCCGAGGATGGCACCATCTCTGCCCTGCTGGGCGCATCTCCTGGCGCCTCAACGGCAGCGCCGATCATGCTGGATCTGATGAGCAAAGTGTTTAAGCAGCAGATGGCAACGCCTGAATGGCAGAGCAAGCTGAAGGCGATTATTCCTTTCTACGGACAGCGCCTGAACGGTAACGTCGCGGCGACCGAGAAAGAGCTGGCCGAGACCAGCCGTATTCTGCAGCTGGACTACACGCCAATGGCGCCAGCCGCTAACGACGAGCCGGTCACTGCGGTGGATTCGGTGGTCGGTAAGTAAATTCGGCATAAGCCACCCTCAAGGTCTTTCGTCAGACCTTGAGGTATTTTTCAGCGTGACGCCAGAGGTTGCCTGCCCACTAACGCAGCCGCCAGTTCAAGCAGCGCAATCAGTGCCAGCACCGTGATAAACCATACCTTCCCAGCTTCCACTAACAGCCATCCCCCGAACAGCGGAAAGCCAAAAATGCCAATAAAATAGCTCACCACGAACCAGGTCAGAGCCGCATGTCTGTCGGCAGGAGCCGAGTCGTTGACCGCCCAGGTCTGTATCACCGGATACACCAGCCCATAGCCAATTCCCGTTAACACTGCTGCTGCTATCTGAAAACCGGGGTGAAGTGGAATGCCCAGCAGGCAGACCAGCCCACACGTCATACAACACAGCAGCACACTGACCAGAGGAGTGCGCGGCAGCACAGATAAGCGGCGGGCGAGTAATAAGCGGGCGATCACCACGGTCACCGCATGTACCATGAAGAAGGTGCTGGCACTGGCTCGGGTTCCATCAACCAGCGATCCCTGAAAAGACATCATGCCAGAGAAAACACAGCCTCCCAGTCCGACCATTACAATAGGCCTGCCGGCACTGCTGGCGGCAAGCCGTGTTATTTTTCTGAACCATGTCCGAAGCCTGACCTCCCTTTGCGGGCCGGGTTCTTTGTTGCCAAAAATTGCCAGCAGGAGCGCAGCAAGAATCCCCGTTGCTCCTACCAGCAAAAATGCGTACTGCAAAGACACCTGCAGCTGCTCAACCAGTATGGTCAGTACCACTGGCCCCCCACAAATTCCTGCCATCTGAAACGCGCTGAAGCGGGTAAACCAGTGCCCACGCTCAGCATCAGTAATGCGTTCGGAAAGCGCCATTGGTCCGCCGATATAAAACATCCCCCATCCAAGGCCAATCAGCAGTGCGGCAATAGAAGGAAAAATATTGCGTTGATCGCTGCTGCCCAGCAGCAGATAGCCACCGGACATCGCCAAAGCAGCGAGTGCCGCCAGTCGGGAGGCATCCAGGCGCCCGGCAAACCAGCCGACCAGCGGCACGCCCAACAGAGTTCCGACTAAAGCCATGCTGAGTGTGGCCCCAGCCTCAATATCAGTGCCTCCGTGGGACCGAAACCAGGCGGAGATCAGGAAGGTGGCCCCATAGCCTCCTGCCATTAATAACGTACCAAAAAACAAATAAAGCGCCGATGTACTTCGCATAGTTCAGCGCTCCTGGTAGGTTTTAGGGATGTGAAATGAGGCAGGAGTCATCGCTCTCAGGCTTTTTACCGCCTCGCCCAGGCGCTGGCAGAGGTAACGTATCTCATCCTCGTGATTAAAACGGCCAAGGCCAAATCGTATGCTGGCCTGTGAGAGTGAATCACTCACCCCAATCGCCTGCAATACGTGTGACGGTGCACGCTGCGCAGAAGTACATGCAGAGCCGGAAGAGAGCGCAAACTCCGAGAGTTCAAGCAGGAGCGAGTCAGCATCAATACCCGCGAATGAGACATTTAACAGGCCAGGAAGAGACTCGTGCTGGTTACCGTTGAACTTTACTTCGGGGATCTCGTTGAGGATGTACTGGCAAAGCATATCGCGCAACGCGCGTATCCTCGCCGTCTCTTCGGGCATGTTATCAACCGCTAGCTCGACGGCTCGTGCAAAACCAACGATGCCCGGAACATTAAGCGTGCCGGATCGTAGGCCGCGTTCATGACCTCCACCGATAAGCAGGGGTGAAAGCCTGATAGTGGGATTACTCGAATTGATATACAGGGCACCAACACCTTTTGGACCATAAACTTTGTGGGCAGAGAATGAAGCCAGACTAATACCACCCTTTTGTACATCGAAGGCGACTTTACCCAGCGCCTGCGTGGCATCGGTGTGAAAAGGGATATTGCACCGCTGACAAATTTCACCTATCTCTTCGATTTTCTGCAAAGTACCGATTTCGTTATTGGCGGACATTATCGAAACCAGACGTGTATCATCCCGGATAGCTCGGGAGACAGCTTCAGGAGAGACAACGCCATCAAGCTGAGGCGCCAGCAAGCTGACATCAATCCCTCGGGAATTGAGCCTGGCACAGCTATCCAACCCGGCTTTATGTTCAATCGTTGAAGTAATGACATGCCCGCTATTTTCTGGCAGAGACAATGCCAGGTTAATAGACTCTGTTGCACCAGAGGTAAAGATAATGTCAGCAGGGTTTGGCGCATTGATCGCTGCCGCTATGACTTTTCTCGCCTTTTCGACTGCCTTTTTCGCCTCCCAGCCAAATGCATGGCTGTGGCTTGCTGCGTTACCATAATCAGTCGTCAGATAAGGCATCATTGCCTGCAACACTACGGGATCCAGAGGGGTAGTGGCATTATTATCCAGGTATATTGCTCGGTCCTTGCAATTCATAATGATTATCCTTAGTTATAAAAATAATAATCTTCTTTATGCATTTGGTGCAGAAATGATATCCCCCTGGCTGATCTCTCCCTTATCACTGACCAGATTGAGACGAATAGCCGATGAGATACCTAATTGATGACTTAACTGGAGACCGCGCACATAAGCCAGACTTCTTGACCAGGGCGAGTCCTCAAAAAAAACCTCAAGGAAGTCTCCCTGAGTATTATCATGACCAGACGCCCGCTCGAAATATTCCTTCGTGATGGCAGCACAAGTTAACCGTTGCGCTGACGCTTTTTGGTCGATAACAGAAGGGGATAATAAACTGTCGGAATTACTCTCCGATAATATTCGCTGAATAAGTATTTCAGGTAACGTTTCAGTTGCCAGTGTATGCGCCAGATGTTGCCGGGCCGAATCCTCATGAATGGCCTGAATCTCGCTCAGCGAAATTTGATAATTTTCCGCTACGGGTTGAAAGACTTTTTGTATATCAGGATGAAGGTGACTGAGTCGGGGTCGGCGCTTTTGTGAGTTGGTGAGATTTGCTGTCAGAAACTGCAGACGAAAAATACCTTGATGATCGAAAGCCACTGACAGTTTTGGCAATATTCGCTTACTGCTGAGTTCACGGCACTTTGACGCAAGCAGCAATGCTGCCTCAAAGGCTTTTAACTGTGCCTCAACGTTAATCACTTGATCATCACCTAAGAAAACGCGTGAATTTCCTGCCAGAATACTGATATTTGACTCTTCCCTATCCATTCTATCTTCTCCATAATAATTGATTTATCAGCGGAAAATAATAAAACACCATCAGAAATAACAAGCACTCTTTCAATAACATTGATGATAACTATTTAACCTATATTAAACGGGAATATTCATCATTACCTTAACGTGCCATTCTTAAAAAAACTTATACCGATAAGTTCTCAATGAGCATGAAAAAAAACGTAAATAGTCAATTTAAATATACGACCACAGAATTCGGTGGTCGGTAAGTAATTTCCAAAGGGCCGATCGGAAAAACCATCGGCCCCTACATTACGCCGCCATCTGAAACGCTTCGACCAGCATCCACAGGGTCGTCACCAGCAGCGACAGCGCCATCAGGCTGTTAAACAGCTGCAATTTCCACGCTACCTGCAAATGCTTGCCCAGGCGATCGCCCATCGCTGCCCACAGTAAAATGCACGGCAGGTTCAGCGCCATAAAGCCGAGCATTACCGTCAGGATGGTGCTGTTAACGGTGTACATCAGCGCCACATTTATCGCCATCAGCCACGCTTTCGGGTTCACTGCCTGAAATAACACCCCGCCAATAAACGTCATCGGCCGCGCTTTCTCACGCATCTCCGGCGCGCCGGAGCGGTAGATTTTCCACGACAGCCACAGCAGGTAGACGCAGCCGACCAGCGTCAGCGGCAGGCGAATCGCCGACATCCACTGCAACAGCACCTCCAGCAGCCCTCCGGCCAGCGCCGTTTGCAGCGCACAGCCGACCAGAATGCCGCTGACCATTGGCAGCGTGCGGCGCATGCCGAAGTTAACCCCGGAAGTCGCCAGCAGCATATTGTTCGGGCCTGGCGTAATCGACATCACGGTGACGTAGCTGATAAATGAGGGATCGAGCATGTTAGGTATCCTGCTGTTCAGATGAGGAGACCAGTGTATTCAGCGCCCGGCAATGGTAACAGATGCAGAAACCCGCTATTGTTATGAGTACAAATCACCATATTTGCAACTGTACCCATTCCGCGAGGAGTACACTGTGTCCATCATCGAACCGCAGGCCACGCTGTACCATCAGCTGGCGGAGACGCTCGCCGAGGCGATTCGTCAGGGCACCTTTATGCCGGGCAGCCGCCTGCCTGCCATTCGCCGCTGCGCCAGCATCCATCAGGTTAGCGTCAATACCGTACTCACCGCTTACGGCATCCTCGAAGATCGCGGTCTGATTGAAGCGCGCCCGCAGTCCGGCTACTACGTGCGCGATGCGCTACCGGCTCTGACGCGGCAATCCTTTCAGCACAGCAGCGTGCGTTCGCCAGGCCGTGAGAAGCTCGATCTGATCGATGCGGTGTTTGCCGCGCAGAATCACAGTGACTACACCAATATTTCGCTGGCCTGCCCGCAGAGCGGCGATTTCTTCCCGACGGCGAAAATCAGCCGCATTATGGCCTCGCTGCTGCGCCGGGAGCCGCAGCTGATTGGCCGCTATGCCCTGCCGCCCGGCAGCGTGCGCCTGCGCCGTGAGATAGCCCGGCGCTCGATGGACCTCGGCATCACCATCAGCGCGGAAGACGTCACGCTGACGCACGGCTGTATGGAGGCGCTGCAGCTCGGCCTGCGTGCCGTGACCCAACCGGGCGACTGCGTCGGGGTGGAAACACCCACCTATTTTTATCTGTTTCCGCTGCTGGCCAGCCTCGGGCTGAAGGTGCTGGAGATCCCCACCGACCCGCAGTACGGGCTGTCGCTCGATGCGCTGGAGCTGCTGCTGCAGGAGAAGCGGATTCAGGCGCTGATCGCCATGCCGAATGCGCAGAATCCGCTCGGCTGCAGCATGACGCTGGCCGGGAAAAAACGCCTGGCGCAGCTGGTAAATCAGTATCAGGTGCCGCTGCTGGAAGACGGGCTGTATGCGGAGCTGCAGTTCTGCTGGCCGCTGACCCCGGCGGTGAAAGCCTTCGACGAAGGCGGCTGGGTGATGTACTGCAGCAGCTTTACTAAAACCGTCACGCCGGACTTCCACCTCGGCTGGATTGCCGCCGGGCGCTTTGCTCAGCAGCTGGCGCGCCTGAAGGCGGTCTCGTCGCTGGCCGAATCGCGCCTGCTGTCGGAAACGCTGGGGCACTTTCTGGAATCGGGTGGCTACGACCATCATCTGCGCTCGCTGCGCCGCCGCTATGCTGCACAGCTGGAAGAGGCGCGTGGCATTATCGCCCGCCATTTCCCGCAGGGCACGCGCGCCACGCGGCCCAGCGGCGGGTTTGTTTTCTGGGTGGAGTTACCGGGCAATGTCGACAGCGTGGAGCTGTTCCACCGCCTGCTGCAGGAGAAGATCTGCCTGACGCCCGGCGCGCTCTATACGCTGTCCGAGCGCTGTAACCACGCGCTGCGCATCTCCTGCTGCTACCCGTTTGACGAGCGCTATTCCTGGGCTCTGAAACGCACCGGCGCGCTGGCCTGCGAGATGAGCGGGATTGCCGCCGGGATTTAAAGGGCGCTGCTGCCTATGGCGTACCGTTGCGGCCCCAGGTGGCATAGCCTTTACGCGCCGTCAGCCGTTCATAGTAGGCACGCACCGCAGGCAGCTCGGCGTGGTCGAGCGGGGTTTCATACCAGCGGTTGACCGACAGCCCAATGGGGATATCAGCCAGCGAGAATGACTCCCCGGCCACATAGGCGCCGGTGCGCTCCAGCTGCTGGTTAAGGATGCCCATGGTATACGACCAGCCTTTACAGGCGGCGGCCAGCAGGCGTGGGTCCTGATGCGCCGCAGAGTGGCGCACCAGCGACATAAATGCGTAGCGCCAGGCGGTATTCAGCTCGGTGGCCTGCCAGTCAATCCACTGGTCAACGCGGGCGCGCTGCTGCGGATGCGTCGGGTAAAGCGCTTCGCCACCGTAGGCATTCGCCAGGTAGCGGATAATGGTGTTGGACTCCCACAGGATAAAGTCTCCGTCCATCACCACCGGGATCAGCGCGTTAGGGTTGAGCGCCTTAAATTCGGCCTCCTGCGGCGACTTGAAGCCTTCGCCCCACTCTTCGCGGCGAAAACTGATACCCAGCTCGTCGCAGACCCACAGCACTTTTCTGACGTTAATTGATGAAGCACGTCCCAGTATTTTCAGCATAAATTGGTCACTTTTTTAGCCAGCGTGGTTTATTAATACCATAATAACCGGCACTGACAACCGCCACCCAAATCGCAGACGCACGGTCTGAGAACTTGAACAGGTACAGTTATGACGCAATTACGCGCTTTTAAACAGGTCGATGTTTTTACCTCCTCCCCCTATAACGGCAACCCGCTGGCGGTGATCATGGAAGCCAGCGATCTCAGCGATGAGCAGATGCAAGCCATCGCCCGCTGGACTCATCTCTCCGAAACCACCTTTGTCCTGCCGGCCACCGACCCGGCTGCCGACTACCGGGTGCGAATTTTTACCCCGGATTACGAACTGCCGTTTGCCGGGCACCCTACGCTCGGTACGGCTCACGCGCTGCTGGAAGCCGGCATCACGCTAAAAAATGCGGGTGAGATTGTGCAGCAGTGCGGGCTTGGGCGGGTGAAGGTAAAGATTAGCGACGACGGCGCGCTGGCCTTTGCCGCCCCGGAAGCCATTCTTACCCCGTTCAGCGATGCACCCATCAGCAGCGCGCTGAACAGCGACAGCCTGGAGGAGCAGCTGCCGGTCACCATCGCCGATATGGGTATTCGCTGGCTGCTGGTGCCGATGACCTCGGCAGACGCGGTGCTGGCGATTAAACCGGATGCGGTGGAGCTTGCCCGCCTGATAAAAAAGGCGCGGGTCAATGGCGTGATGCCGTTTGGCCCAATTCAGGGAGCAGAAGAGCAGTATGAGGTGCGCGGCCTGCTGATTGAACAGGGTGCAGTGACGGAAGACCCGGTTACCGGCAGCGCCAACGCCTGCCTTGCCCGCTATTTCCAGCAGCGCGGCGTGGAGCTGGACTACCGCGTGCGCCAGGGGACGGCGATGCAGCGTGCTGGCCGCCTGAGCGTCAGCTACGGCGCCGATGGCATCTGGATTGGTGGCCAGACCGTCACGGTGATTGATGGCACCATCCGCATATAACGGAACGAGCAGTGCATCACTGCAAACCCCGTAGTGGCTGACCCTCTTTTTCGGTCAGCCAGTTTAGCAGAGCGATCCGTGCATCACTGCAAACCCCGTAGTGGCTGACCTTCTTTTTTGGTCAGCCAGTTTAGCAGAGCGATCCGTGTATCACTGCACACCCCGTAGTGGCTGACCCTCTTTTTCGGTCAGCCAGATGGCGTTTCGCTCAGCCAGCCATTTCAGCAATTACAGGTACATTCCGCCCGACGCTTCTATACGCTGGCCGTTTATCCAGCGGCACTCTTCGCTGAACAGCGCGGCAACGGCGTAACCGATATCATCCGGCAGCCCGGCGCGGCCCAGTGCGGTTTGCGAGGCGATCAAGGCGTTAATCTCCGCGTTATCCCGTACCCGGCCGCCGCCGAAGTCGGTTTCAATCGCTCCCGGTGCCAGCACATTAACGGCAATGCCGCGTGCACCCAGCTCTTTTGCCTGGTAGCGCGTCAGCACCTCAATCGCCCCTTTCACCGCCGCATAAGCAGCGGATCCCGGATGGGTAAAGCGCGCCAGGCCGCTCGACACATTGAGAATGCGCCCGCCGTCGGCGATCAGCGGCAGCAGCTTCTGCGTCAGGAAGAACGGTCCTTTAAAGTGGATATCCACCAGCTGGTCAAACTGCTGTTCCGTGGTGTCGACAAACGGCTGGTAGAGCGCCGTTCCGGCGTTGTTTAATAAATAATCAAAATTTTTACGCTGCCACACCGTTGCCAGCTGTTTTTCCACTTCTGCTGCAAAAGTAACGAACGTCGCGCTGTCGCCCACGTCCAGCGGCAGCGCCACCGCACGCGCTCCCAGCGCGCTGATGCGCTCAACCACCGCCTGCGCCTCCTGCTGCTGGTTACGATACGTCAGAATGATATCAACACCTTTTTCCGCCAGTTTCAGCGCCGCATTTTGGCCTAAACCGCGGCTACCGCCGGTGATCAATGCAATTTTATGGCTCATTTTCTTCTCCAGGGAGTTGGCTGTGGACAAAAAAGAGGATATTACCTGCTGGCTGATCTATAAATGTCCTGAGATACGCTTCACTGTTCCATTACTAACAACAATGAGCGCCACAATGGATAAAATTCACGCAATGCAGGTGTTTGTCAGAGTTGCAGAGATGCAGAGTTTTACCCGCGCTGCCGACAGCCTGGGCTTGCCGAAAGGCAGCCTGTCGCGCCAGATCCAGGCGCTGGAAAACAGCCTCGGTTCACGCCTGCTGCACCGCACCACGCGCCGGGTGCAGCTGACGCAGGATGGCCAGGTCTATTTCGAGCGCTGTCGCGACGTGCTGGCAACGCTGGAGGAGATGGATTCCCTGTTTCAGCACGATCCAGCGACTCTGAGCGGCCGCCTGCGCGTGGATATGCCGGTCAGCCTTGCCAGTAATTACCTGATCCCACTGCTGCCTGAGTTTTTGCAGCACTATCCAGGCATTGAGCTGGAGCTGAGCAGCAGCGACCGCCGGGTGGATGTGATCCGCGAGGGATTTGACTGCGTGGTACGCGTCGGGACGCTGGAGGACTCCGGCCTGATAGCACGCCAGCTGGGGCATCTGCCGCTGATTAACTGCGCCAGCCCGGATTACCTGGCACGTTTCGGCACGCCAAATACGCTGGAGGCGCTATCCCAACACGCCATGGTGCACTACAGTCAACAGCTGGGCAGCCAGCCGGAAGGATTTGAGTATTTCGACGGCAAAACCGCCAGGCTGATTAAGACCGGCGGGGTGATCACCGTTAACAGCACCGAAACCTACCGTTCGGCCTGCATTGCCGGGCTGGGGATCATTCAGGTGCCGCGCGTGGGGGTGACTCAGGCGCTGAAGGAGAAAAAGCTGGTCGAAATCCTGCCCTATTTTCCGGCAAGGCCCATGCCGCTGTCGCTGCTTTACCCGCATCGCCGCAACCTGGCGCGCCGCGTACAGGTTTTCATTGAATGGCTCAGTCAGGTCCTGAAACGCTACGTTGCCTGACCAGCAGGCTATAATTCACCACGTCAGTTCATTAAAAGGATAGAGAAGAAGTTATGACGGATAATCAACAACGCGATCCCCGGAAGCCAGAGCAGCCTGCACAAAAGCCGCTGATCAACATTAAAACCGGCAATCACACGGTCGATAAATCCATTTCCCACGTTTCAAGACTGGTTAGCTGGTTCCAGGCTATTCCGGCGGTGGCGCACTTTATTCGCGCCGGTGAGCGCTTTAACGATCGTCTCGGCAGTCAGTTTGGCGCGGCAATCACCTATTTTTCCTTTCTCTCGCTGATCCCGATCCTGATGGTGTCATTTGCCGCCGTCGGTTTCGTGCTGGCCTCAAACCCGGATCTGCTGACCGGGCTGATCAACAAGATCGTCGGCAGCATCAGCGATCCCGCGCTGGCCGCCACGCTGAAAAGTACCGTTAATACCGCCATTCAGCAGCGCACCACCGTCGGACTGACGGGTTTACTGGTGGCGCTCTACTCCGGGATTAGCTGGATGGGCAATCTGCGTGAAGCGATCCGCGCGCAGTCGCGTGACGTCTGGGAACGTACGCCACAGGATCAGGAGAAAATCTGGTTTAAATATACCCGTGACTTTATCTCGCTGACCGGGCTGGTGTTTGCGCTGATTATCACGCTGTCGCTGACCTCAATTGCCGGTTCAGCGCAGGCGTCGATTGTGCGGGCGCTGGGGCTGGAAGGTATCGAGTGGCTGCGTCCGGCGATGACGCTGATCGCCCTGTCGATCTCTATCTTCGCCAACTATCTGCTGTTTTTGTGGATTTTCTGGATACTGCCGCGCCATAAGCCGCGTAAAAAAGCGCTGTTTCGCGGCACGCTGCTGGCGGCGATCGGGTTTGAGGTGATTAAATTCATTATGACCCTGACGCTGCCGAAGCTGGCATCCTCACCTTCCGGTGCGGCGTTCGGTTCGGTGCTGGGGCTGATGGCGTTCTTCTATTTCTTTGCACGCCTGACGCTGTTCTGCGCCGCGTGGATTGCCACCGCGCAGTATAAAAATGACCCGGAACCGGAGCAGAATAAGCGGGTAGCCTAAATCGGAGCTGATAGCGGGTCGACCGAAAAAAAGGTCGACCCCTACAGAAAATCGCCAGAAGTTATTTCAATATCGCGCAGCTGTGATCCTGCAGCTCTTCGGCAGAAGCGCGATTCAGCAGCAGCAGATTGCGCTTCACCACCATCAGCACCCTCTTGCCATCGCCCAGTGCAGCAATCGCTACGCCGTAGCTGCCCATCTCTTCCCGGGCACCAGGCAGCTCGTTAGCAATACGGATAAACGGGCTGGTACGCTTAAATTCATCGCGCGTGATGCTGCGCACCTGGTATTGGTGCTCTCCCAGCTGCCGGCTCTGCCACTGGCTGGTGAGCGTTTTGCCCAGCGCATCCAGCTGCTGCCGGATATCTGGTCGCAGGCAGGAGATATGAATATGCAGCTGATTCTGCGTGCGGCCCCAGCGAGAGTTGACCGTCAGCGCATAATTACGGTCATCAATCATCGCGCCGCGCTTCTCTTCCATAAAATGCCGCGACCGCCAGGCCTCAGCTAAATAGTTTGGCGTGGCGGGGTTGAGTAATTTCTGGCTCTCTATTCCGCTCACTTTCGCCACCGGTATCAGCAAAAATTGCAGCGGGCCGTTGCGGTCTTTCAGCACCACATAACCGTCCTGAATATTGACCTGGCGGCAGGGAGCTGGATTATTTTTTTGTTGCTGGCCGGGGATACACTGCTGGCTGACGATTTTCCATAACGCATCCGAATTTTTATGAAAATTCAGCGCCATAGAAGCACATCCGACGGTTATCAGTACCCCTAAAACCACCAGCACAATAACAAACCGCCTTCGTCCCGACATCTCTTTCACACCTCTGACTTCGTATCGCTCACAATGTATTCTAAGCGGGGCAGGAAATCATGCGAATTTAACTGTAGAGCACCGGTTAACGGAAATTATTTAATACCGTTAATTACTTAAATCAAATAGAGAAAACAAAAAGGGCCGACAATGTCGGCCCTCAGTGAATTGCGCTTATTACGCTTAGCGCTTCATCACCTGGTCATAAGTCCCACCTTCAGCGAAGTGGGTCTTCTGTGCCTGCGCCCAGCCACCAAACTTATTATCAATGGTGAACAGTTTCACCGGCTGGAAGGTGCTGGCATATTTCTTCGCCACGGCGGCATCGCGCGGACGGTAGAAGTTCTGCGCGGCGATATCCTGGCCCTCCGTGGAGTAGAGGTACTTCAGGTATTCATCGGCCACTTTACGCGTATCGCGCTCATCCACCACCTTATCGACCACGGAAACGGTCGGCTCGGCGAGGATCGATTCGCCTGGCGTGACAATCTCAAACTGGTCTTTGCCCAGCTTGTTGACGGCCAGATAGGCTTCGTTTTCCCACGCAATCAGCACATCGCCAATGCCGCGTTCCACGAAGGTATTGGTCGCGCCGCGCGCGCCGGAATCCTGAACTTCGACGTTTTTGAACAGCGCTTTGACGTAATCCTGGGCTTTTGCCTGGTCGCCTTTGTTCTGATCCAGCGCCCAGCCCCAGGCCGCCAGATAGTTCCAGCGCGCACCGCCGGACGTTTTCGGGTTCGGGGTGATCACCGACACGCCAGGTTTGATTAAATCTGGCCAGTCGTGAATTTGTTTTGGGTTACCTTTGCGCACCAGGAAAACAATGGTGGAAGTGTAAGGCGCGGAGTTATCCGGCAGGCGTTTGATCCAGTTTTTATCAATGCGGCCGCGTTCGGCAATGGCATCTACGTCGGAGGCCAGCGCCAGCGTCACCACATCGGCCTTAATCCCGTTGATGACCGAGGTCGCCTGCTTACCTGAACCGCCGTGCGACTGGCGGATCACCACATTATCGCCGGTTTCCTGCTTGTAGTGCGCGCTAAAGGCTTTGTTGTACTGCTCGTAAAGCTCACGGGTCGGATCGTACGACACGTTTAGCAGCTGAATATCCTTTGCCAGCACGCTGGTTGAGGCCAGTAACAGGGTAATTCCCACACTCCACTTATTCATTGCACGCACTCCCAAAGGTTTTTATCTGCGTGAAGCGTGACACAAAGCGAAGTATGTATTAAAGAATTAAAAATTAGCTGTAATAACTTTATCGAATAACGCTACGCATAAGAAAGGCGCTGACCTGCAGCGCCCTGCTTTGATACGGGAAAATCAGTAGAGCTTCTTGGCGGTTTCCAGCCAGTCGCCTTTAAACGGACGCTTCATATTCTCAATCGCATCGATAATGTCGTGATGCACCATCTTCTCATTCTGAATACCGACGCAGCGGCCACCGTAGCCCTGCAGCAGCAGCTCGATAGAGTAAGCGCCCATGCGGGAAGCCAGAATGCGGTCATAGGCAACCGGCGCACCGCCGCGCTGAATGTGGCCCAGCACCGTGGCACGGGTTTCGCGCTTGGTCTCTTCTTCGATATATTTCGCCAGTTCATCGATATCGCAGATGTGCTCGGTAATCGCGACGATAGCGTGTTTTTTACCTTTAGCGATGCCGGCTTTAATCTCGTTCACCAGCTCTTCACGGGTGTACGGATATTCCGGCAGCACGATGAACTCACAGCCACCGGCAATCGCCGCCGCCAGCGTCAGGTCACCACAGTAGCGGCCCATGACTTCAACGATAGAGATGCGCTGGTGTGATGAGGAGGTATCGCGCAGGCGGTCAATCGCCTCAACCACGGTTTCCAGCGCGGTGAAGTAACCGATGGTGTAGTCGGTACCGGCAACGTCATTGTCGATGGTGCCCGGCAGACCGATGCACGGGAAGCCCATCTCTGTCAGGCGCTTGGCACCCATGTAGGAACCATCGCCGCCGATCACCACCAGCGCATCAATACCGCGCTTTTTCATGTTCTCAATTGCCACGGTACGCACGTCTTCATTACGGAATTCCGGGAAGCGTGCAGAGCCGAGGAAAGTGCCGCCGCGGTTGATCATATCGGACACGCTGTAGCGGTCGAGATTAATCATGCGGTCTTCATACAAGCCCAGGTAGCCGTCATAAATGCCACAAACTTCCAGTCCTTCACTGAGCGCAGCGCGAACCACACCGCGGATTGCAGCGTTCATCCCTGGGGCGTCACCGCCGCTTGTCAGTACACCGATTTTCTTAATCATGACAACCTCTGAACTTGTAGATGCAAATGTTAAATTCTGGACGCCGGAGCATAACGACGTGCGTGAGCGAGATAAGCGACTCAATTAATGGCAATAGTATACCAAACCCTGCCAGCTGAATTGATTCAGGTCAGGCAACATTCGGCTATTTTTTTTGCGTTACATCACGTTTTACGCAGTGTAAGCAGTCACTATTTCAATTAAAAAGTTTTACAGCTGAAAATTCCCCTGACGCCCCTCGGGCACCACGGAGCAGGGATCCTGATGAATAATCACGTCAGAACCTGGAAACTTTTGTAAAATCGCCTGTTCAACCTGTTCGGCTACCTGATGAGCCTGGTACAGCGGCAGGTGATCGTCCATTTCCAAATGCAGCTGAATAAAACGGGTGGGGCCAGACTGACGCGTGCGGATATCGTGGGCGCCCTGTACGCCAGGCCACGCGGCAACGATATCAATAATCGCATGATGCTCTTCCTCGGGCAGCGCGCGATCGAGCAGGGCCTGCACGGCTTCATAACCCATGCGCAGAGCACTATACAAAATCCATACGCCAATCCCTAACGCAAATAGCGCATCGGCGCGGTGGAAGCCGTACCAGCTCAATCCTAGCGCCAGCAGGATCGCGCCATTCATCACCACGTCAGACTGATAGTGCAGCATATCGGCACGGATCGCCTGGCTGCGGGTACGACGCACCACCCAGCGCTGGAAAGTGACCAGCACCAGCGTCGAAAACAGGGCAATAAGCGTCACAATGATGCCGATAAGCGGGGCTTTCATCGGTTCAGGGGAAGCGAGATGTTGCAGACCGGTGAGAAAAAGGAACAGGGCTGAACCGGAGATAAACATGCTTTGCGCCAGCGCCGCGAGGGATTCAGCTTTGCCGTGCCCGAAGGTATGCTCCGCATCGGCAGGCTGGAGCGAATAGCGCACCACCAGAAGATTGGTGAGCGAGGCGGCGATATCCACCAGCGAGTCCACCAGCGCGGCCAATAAGCTGACCGATCCGGTGTACCACCAGGCGAAGATTTTAATCAGCAGCAGCAGCGAAGCCAACGCCGTGGCTGCCAGCGCTGCCGAGTTAACTAAGCGCGCATAGTTTGCATTCATAGCGTTTACCCACCCGATTCAGTGCCTTTGAGTATACTGGTTTTCGGGCAAAAAAAACCCCCACCATCATGGTGGGGGAAGACAGGGATATTGTCTATGGCAAGGAAAAACAGGGATACTATGTTACTGGTTACTGCGGGTTACTACCGGTACTGCTTGCTGCCTGCAGCGGTGATGACAGCTGCATATTCGTTAGCCTGCGCAATTCTTGCAGGCGCTGCTGATGTTTCTGTTGCAAAACGGCCTGCTGCTGTGGCGTTAACAGGTGGTACATCTGATTGCGTATCCGGGCCATCTCGACCTGGCGCGCCACTTCCGCCTGTGCAATCTTTTCCGCCTGAGCCTGGTAAGCCGCTTCGTCAAATTTTTCTGCAATAATCAGTTCGTGCAGTTGCTCTAAATCGTTAATACTTATGGGAGAACGATCGTGACGCGCTTGCTGCATCAGATCGCGCAGTTGCTGGCGCTGCTGCTCCGTCAAGTTGATGCCATCAAACATGTGACTTTGTGGAACCTGCCTCACTGGGCGGTTAGCCTGGTCATCCTGATGCATCTCGTCAGTCGTCGTGGCGTTGACAGACCAGGCAGCTGAGAGGCTAAGCATCAGTGCCGGAACGACAACGACGGCGGTAACTTTGCGCATCGTTTACTCCCGTGTTGGTTTCCGTATTTCGATTCAACGAGATTGAGTCTACGGGGACAGCTGCAAACATGCGTCAGGGGGTGTAAAACTACGTAAAGCCATGGAATGAGCGCATAAGTTCACGGTATTTTGCCTGCGGAGGGCAATAAAAAATGAATAAAATCCTGTTGGTTGACGATGACCGCGAATTGACTTCGCTGCTGAAAGAATTGCTTGAAATGGAAGGATTCAACGTGCTGGTTGCCGGTGACGGCGAGCAGGCACTGGCGCTACTGGACAGCTCTGTGGATCTGTTATTACTCGATGTGATGATGCCGAAGAAAAATGGCATCGATACTCTGAAGGAGCTGCGTCAACAACATCAGACGCCGGTAATCATGTTAACCGCACGCGGTAGCGAGCTGGACCGTGTTCTGGGCCTCGAACTGGGTGCTGATGATTATCTGCCGAAACCCTTTAACGACCGCGAACTGGTGGCACGTATTCGCGCCATCCTGCGTCGTTCCAACTGGAGCGAACAGCAGCAACAGCACGACAACAGCTCACCGACGCTGGAAGTGGATATGCTGCGCCTGAACCCAGGCCGCCAGGAGGCCAGCTTTGAAGATATCACGCTGGATCTGACCGGCACGGAATTTACGCTGCTGTATCTGCTGGCCCAGCATCTCGGCCAGGTGGTATCGCGTGAGCACCTGAGCCAGGAAGTGCTTGGCAAGCGTCTGACGCCGTTTGACCGGGCAATTGATATGCATATCTCCAACCTGCGGCGCAAGCTGCCGGAGCGCAAGGACGGCCATCCGTGGTTTAAAACCCTGCGTGGGCGCGGCTATCTGATGGTGTCCGCGACATGATATCCAGCCTGACCACCCGCATCTTTGCCATTTTCTGGCTGACCCTGGCACTGGTACTGATGCTGGTGTTAATGCTGCCCAAGCTTGATTCCCGTCAGATGACGCCGCTGCTGGATAACGAGCAGCGGCAGGGAACGATGATTGAGCAGCACGTTGAGGCGGAGCTGAGTCAGGACCCGCCCAATGATTTAATGTGGTGGCGCAGGCTGTTCCGCGCCATCGATAAATGGGCGCCGCCCGGTCAACGCCTGCTGCTGGTGACCAGCGAAGGGCGCGTGATTGGCGCGCAGCATAATGAAATGCAGGTGATCCGTAACTTTATCGGCCAGTCCGATAACTCCGATCATCCGCAGAAGAAAAAGTACGGTCGGCTGGAGATGGTTGGCCCATTTTCGGTGCGCGATGGCGAAGATAACTATCAGCTGTATCTGATCCGTCCTGCGGGCAGTTCCCAGCTCGATTTTATCAACCTGCTGTTTGACCGCCCGCTGCTGCTGCTGATTGTTACCATGCTAATCAGCTCACCGCTGCTGCTGTGGCTGGCGTGGAGCCTGGCAAAACCGGCGCGCAAGCTGAAACATGCGGCGGATGACGTGGCGGCCGGTAATCTTCGCCAGCGGCCGGAGCTGGAATCGGGGCCGCAGGAGTTTCTTGCCGCCGGGGCCAGCTTTAACCAGATGGTCAGTGCGCTGGAACGAATGATGACCGGTCAGCAACGACTGCTGTCCGACATCTCCCACGAGTTGCGCACCCCGCTGACGCGCCTGCAGCTGGCGACCGCGCTGATGCGCCGCCGTCACGGAGAAGGTAAAGAGCTGGGGCGTATTGAGATGGAAGCACAGCGGCTGGACGGCATGATCAACGATCTGCTGGTGCTGTCGCGCACTCAGCATAAGAACGCGCTGGTGAGCGAAGCGATTAAGGCCAATCATCTGTGGTCCGACGTACTGGAAGATGCGCGCTTTGAAGCCGAGCAGATGGGCAAAACGCTGGAAGTGCCTTACCCACCGGGACCGTGGCCGCTTTACGGCAACCCGAACGCGCTGGAAAGTGCCTTTGAGAACATCGTGCGTAATGCCCTGCGCTACTCCCACAGCAAGATTGCCGTCAGCTTCGCGGTTGATAAAAAAGGCATCACTATCCACGTTGATGACGATGGCCCGGGCGTCAGCGCGGAAGATCGTGAGCAAATTTTCCGCCCGTTCTACCGCACCGATGAGGCGCGCGACAGGGAGTCCGGCGGCACGGGGCTGGGGCTGGCGATTGTCGATAACGCCATTCAGCAGCACCGCGGCTGGGCAAAAGCTGATGACAGCCCGCTCGGTGGCCTGCGCCTGACGATATGGCTGCCGCTGTATACCACCCACAGCGAATAATTTGCTATCCTTCGGCCCTCGTTCCTGAGGGCCGCTTTCATGCTTAATATCGTCTTGTTTGAACCCGAAATCCCGCCGAACACCGGCAATATCATTCGCCTGTGCGCCAATACCGGCTTTCAACTGCACTTAATCAAACCGCTCGGTTTCGCGTGGGATGATAAACGGCTGCGCCGCGCCGGGCTGGACTACCATGAATTCACCGCGATTAAGCATCACGATAGCTATGACGCTTTCGCCGCCTCAGAGGCCCCACAGCGGCTTTTTGCACTCACCACCAAGGGAACCCCTGCCCACAGCGCTGTCAGCTTCCAGCCGGGCGATTACCTGCTGTTTGGCCCGGAGACGCGCGGCCTGCCCGCCAGCATTCTCGATGCGCTGCCGGCACAGCAAAAAATCCGCATTCCGATGATGGCGGACAGCCGCAGCATGAATTTGTCGAACGCGGTGTCAGTGGTGGTATATGAGGCGTGGCGGCAGTTAGATTACGCAGGGGCGTTACTGAAAGGCTGATAAACTGTAGGGGTCGATCGGCGATCGACCCGCAAAATCAAATCCCGTCACCAAATTCAAAGCCCGGCACCATGCCATTAAAATGCTGATCCATATCCATGGATGGCTTATCGCTGCCCGGCTTGCCGACAATACGCGCCGGTACGCCCGCCGCGGTGGTGTGCGGCGGCACCGGCTGCAGCACCACGGATCCGGCGCCGATCTTCGCGCCGCGCCCCACTTCGATATTGCCGAGGATCTTCGCACCGGCGCCGATCATCACCCCTTCGCGGATCTTTGGATGACGGTCGCCGCTGGTTTTGCCGGTCCCGCCCAGGGTGACCGACTGCAGAATCGAAACATCATCCTCGATGATCGCCGTTTCACCCACCACGATGCCCGTGGCGTGGTCCAGCATGATGCCGCGACCAATGGTCGCTGCCGGGTGGATATCCACCGCGAAGGAGACGGAGATTTCGTTCTGCAGGTAAACCGCCAGCGCACGGCGGCCCTCATTCCACAGCCAGTGGCCAATGCGATAGGCCTGCAGGGCGTGGAAGCCTTTCAGGTAGAGCAGCGGCGTGGAGTATTTATCCACCGCCGGGTCACGCTGGCGTACCGCCTGAATATCGCAGGCGGCAGAGATGATCATCGACGGGTCCTGACGATAAGCATCCTGAATCACCTCACGAATGGCGATTGCCGGCATGATCGGATTAGCCAGCTTGTTGGCGAGCATATAGCTCAGCGCGCTGCCCAGGTCATCATGCTTGAGCAGAGTGGCGTGGTAAAAGCTGGCCAGCATCGGTTCACAATCGGCCAGCGCACGCGCTTCCGTTTTGATGTTCTCCCAGATCAGTTCAGGCTCTACACACGGCATGGCTCACTCCCCATTAAAAAATAGCGCCCGTCTGGGCGCCAGCATCACAACACGATGAACCCGGTCAGCTCCCGCTGTTTTCGTCCTTCCTTGTGCGCCCGAGCAGGCTGGTTGCCGCCTCACGCGCATTCTTACCACAGTAAAGCACCTGATAAATCTGCTCGGTAATGGGCATTTCCACGCCGAACCGCGCAGCCAGCGCCTTCACTTCTTTGGTATTGCGGAATCCTTCCACCACCTGCCCAATCGTGGCCTGTGCGCCTTCAACATCGGCACCCTGCCCCAGCATCATGCCGAAGCGGCGGTTACGCGACTGATTATCGGTACAGGTGAGTACCAGATCGCCCAGCCCGGCCATGCCCATAAACGTCGTGGCATCTGCGCCCAGCGCGGCACCCAGGCGGCTCATTTCGGCCAGCCCGCGGGTAATCAGCGCGGTGCGGGCATTGGCGCCAAAGCCAATACCGTCCGACATGCCAGCGCCGATAGCGATCACGTTTTTCACCGCTCCGCCCAGCTGCACGCCGATAAAATCAGGGTTGTTATACACGCGGAAGCTTTTACCGCAGTGCAGCAGCTGCTGCAGCTCTTCGGCAAACTGCGTGTCCGTCGCTGCCAGCGCAATCGCCGTTGGCAGGCCAGCGGCCAGCTCTTTGGCGAAAGTCGGGCCGGAAATCACCGCCAGCGGAATAGCGTCACCGAGGATCTCACGCGCCACGTCTTGCAACAAGCGGCCCGTCTCCTTTTCCAGACCTTTCGTAGCCCACACAATGCGCGAATCAGCGCGCAGATGCGGCTTAATCTGTTGCAGCACGTCACCAAACACGTGGCTTGGCACCACCACCAGCAGGTCGCGGCTGGCCGCAATCGCCGCAGCGAGGTCGGTTTCAAGGTGGAGCGTAGCGGGGAAAGGGACATCGGGAAGGAAAGCGGTGTTACAGCGGTCGGCCTGCAGTTGCGCCTGGTGCTGCGGGTTATGGCCCCACAGCACCACGTCATGGCCGTTACGCGCCAGCGTAATCGCCAAAGCGGTGCCGTACGAGCCGGCACCGATGACGCTCATAGAAGCATGAAGGCTACGCATTAAGCGTCCTGCTGCTGTGCTGCACCTTCACCTTCAGACTGCTGCAGATAGTTCATGAACAGCGCGTCAAAGTTAACCGGTGCAAGGTTCAGCTGCGGGAAAGTACCGCGTGATACCAGGCTGGTGATGCACTCACGTGCATACGGGAACAGAATATTAGGGCAGTAAGCGCCCAGGCAATGTGCCATCTGCGTGCCTTCGATACCACCGATAGAGAAGATACCTGCCTGCTGTACTTCACACAGGAACGCAGAGTCTTCGCCGACGGTTGCGGTCACGGTGACGCGCAGTACCACTTCATACACATCGTCAGCCAGCTGGCTTGACGCGGTGTCGAGGTCCAGTTTCACTTCCGGCTCCCACTCTTTCTGGAAAACCTGTGGCGCGTTAGGCGCTTCGAAAGAGATATCTTTGGTGTAGATACGCTGGATCTGGAAAGACATATCGGTGTTGTTCTGTTCTGACATGGTACGTAATCCTATTGGTTAATAATCCGTTATTGCGCTGCAGCAATAGTCAGGCAATGTGCGCCAGATGCGCAGCCTTCCCTTATTTTAACAGCGGTTCAAGGCCATCACGACCGTCGAGTGCAAACAGGTCGTCACAGCCGCCGATGTGCTGTGCATCAATAAAAATCTGAGGCACCGTGGTCCGGCCGCTACGTTCAATCATTTTTTCACGCAGGTCAGCATTCCCGTCAATTGGAATTTCTTTGAAATTCACGCCTTTCTGGCTCAGTAGTGCTTTCGCCCGATGGCAGAAAGGACAGGTTGCTTTGGTGTAGATCTCAACGTTAGCCATGGTGGCCCTCCAGTAATCGTTATTGCGCGCGGTTTATTTACCGCGCACCAGCGGCAGATTATCGCCGCTCCAGCCGGATACGCCTTCTTTCAGCACGTAAACCTGCTCATAGCCTGCAGCATTCAGCTGCGCCGCAGAATCGGATGCGGAGGTGCCGGTAGCACACACCACGATCAGCGGTTGGGCTTTATATTTTTCCAGCTCGCCGAAGCTACCTTTCTTGATATCTGCGGCCAGCACATTAATCGCATTAGAAATATGGCCCTTGCGGTAATCATCGCGCCCACGCACGTCCACTACCACGGCTTCTTCTTTGTTAATTAAACGGGTTGCTTCACCACGGCTAATTACTTTTACCTTGGAGAACATGCCCTTAACGGTGGTCACGATCACCAAAACCAGCAGAACAACCCACGCCAGAGCTAAAATGGTGTGATTGCCTGCGAACTGCATAATATCTTGCATGAGGGGTAACAACTCCCGAAAGGGTTAATAAGCTAAAACAAGGCTTCTGAGTATACCTGCCAGGAGTGCCATGTACAGTCGCGTAGAGCCTCAGAGTGATGTTTTCTGCGACAGATTACAAAAAAAAGTTGCCTTAAGTGAAAGCAGCTATCCTGTGATGGCGACGCTGCGTTCTTAAGCGGCGAATTGTTGTGCAATCAGGGCTTTTTGTGGCATCGGATCTGGCGGAAATGTTACCGTCAGTAATAGAAAACCAGCGCGAGATGGCTGGTAAGCTGCTGTTCATCGTGGAATAATCCGGGGCTATGAGGGAAAAAGCGACAGTGTTACATTCATGGACCCCGCGTAAACAGCAGGCTGCTGCCCTGCCACTGCGCGTAAGCATGTCCAATCTGGCAGTCGGGGTACTCTGTACCAGCGCCCTGCTGTTCTCTTTTTCCGCTCTCGCGGCAGAAGACAACAAGTCTCAGCTGCAAAGTATTCAACAGGATATCGCGGCAAAAGAGAAAAGCGTCAGGCTGCAAAAGCAGCAGCGCAGCCAGCTCCTTGACCAGCTGCAGAGCCAGGAGAAGGTCATTGCCCAGGCCAGCCGCCAGCTGCGCGACACGCAGAGCAGCCTCACCACGCTGAATAAAGAGATTTCCGCGCTTAATGCCTCCATTACTCAACTCCAGCAGCAGCAGACCCAGCAGGAATCGATTCTGGCTGAGCAGCTGGATGCCGCTTTCCGCCAGGGCCAGCACAGCGGGCTGCAGCTGATCCTCAGCAATGAAGAGAGCCAGCGCAGCGAACGTATGCTGGCCTATTTCGGCTACCTCAATGAGGCGCGCCAGAAATCGATTGAAGACCTCAAGCAAACGCGCAGCGATCTCTCTGCGCAGAAAGCCAGCCTGGTGGATAAGCAGGCCCAGCAGAAGTCGCTATTAGCACAGCAGCAGTCGCAGCAGGCGAAGCTGGAAAGCGCTCGCCAGGCGCGCAAGAAAACCATCACCACGCTCGAATCCTCGCTGGAGAAAGATCAGGCCCAGCTGGTTGAGCTGCGTCAGAACGAAAGCCGCCTGCAGGATAAAATCGCCAGGGCCGAACGTGAAGCTAAGGCGCGGGCGGAACGTGAAGCGCGCGAGGCTGAAAAAGTTCGCCAGCGTGAGGCGCAGGCGAAGAGCAAAGGCACCACCTACAAACCGACCGACAGCGAGCGGTCGCTGATGTCGCGCACCGGCGGCCTTGGTCGGCCGGGCGGTCAGATGGTCTGGCCGATCCGCGGCAGCATTGAACACCGCTTCGGTGAGCAGCTGCAGGGGGAACTGCGCTGGAAAGGACTGGTCATCGACGCGCCGGAAGGTACCGAAGTCAAAGCGATTGCCGATGGCCGCGTGCTGATGGCCGACTGGCTGCAGGGCTACGGCCTGGTGGTCGTGGTCGAGCACGGCAAAGGCGATATGAGTCTGTATGGTTATAACCAGAGTGCGCTGGTGAGCGTAGGTACCCAGGTCCGCGCAGGACAGCCTATCGCGCTGGTCGGCACCAGCGGTGGGCGCGGCACGCCGTCACTCTATTTTGAAATCCGCCGTCAGGGACAGGCAGTCAATCCACTACCGTGGTTAGGAAGATAGTTTTGTTTCAACTCCGAAAACTCAGCGGTCTGCTGGTCGCCATCGTGATGGTCAGCCCGGTGTACGCCGGTAAGCTTTCGATTGTCATTGACGATTTCGGCTATCGCCCCGCGCAGGAAAATCAGGTATTACAGATGCCTGCAGCCATCTCCGTCGCGGTGCTGCCCAACGCCCCGCACGCCCGTGAGATGGCGACCAAAGCCCACCAGCGCGGCCACGAGGTGCTGATCCACCTGCCGATGGCCCCGCTTAGCAAACAGCCGCTGGAAAAAGACACGCTGCGCCCGGATATGTCGAGCGAGGAGATTGCGCGCATCGTGCGTGAAGCCGTCGCCGATGTGCCGTTTGCCGTTGGGCTAAACAATCATATGGGTAGCGCGATGACCTCCAGCCTGCCGGGAATGCAGAAAGTGATGCAGGTGCTGGATCGCTACAACTTCTACTTCCTCGACAGCATGACCATCGGCAACAGCCAGTCAACCCGCGCCGCCGCAGGCACCAGCGTGAAGGTGATCAAGCGCCGCGTATTCCTTGACGATACGCAGAACGAGGCCGATATTCGCCAGCAGTTTACCCGAGCAGTACGCCTGGCGCAGCGCGATGGCTCCGCGATCGCCATCGGCCATCCGCATCCGACCACGGTGCGCGTGCTGCAGCAGATGCTGCCGACGCTGCCCGCCGATATTACCCTGGTGCGCCCGAGCCAGCTGCTGAACGAGCCGCAGCGCGGCAGCAATCGCCCGCTGCCGGCAGAAAAACCGCAGCCGCGTAATCCGTTCCGCGGCGCAGACGTGTGCAAGGTGACGGTTAAACCGGTGCCGGCCACGCGTGCGCTGAGCGTGATCGCTGACAGCATCAGCAACAATCCGCTGGTGCAGAGCCTGAAGAAAAACCTTTTCGGGAAATAGCCGCTGTAGAGGCCGACCTTTTTTCAGTCAGCCCCTACAACTCACTGATATGCATAATAAAGTAGAGGTCGACCGCTTTCGGGTCGACCCTGTCTGAATTAGCCCCAGTCGAGGATCACTTTCCCTGAATGCCCGGAGCGCATCTCATCAAAGCCCTGCTGGAAGGCAGCAATCGGATAGCGGTGGGTGATCACCGGGGTCAGATCCAGCCCGGACTGCAGCAGTGCGGCCATTTTATACCAGGTTTCAAACATCTCCCGGCCATAGATCCCTTTGATAAACAGCCCTTTGAAAATCACCTGATTCCAGTCGATTGCCATTGAGGCAGGGGGGATACCGAGCATAGCGATGCGCCCGCCGTGGTTCATCACGTCGAGCATGGCGCGAAACCCGTCCGGTACGCCGGACATCTCCAGCCCGACGTCAAACCCTTCCGTCATGCCGAGTTCCGCCATCACCTGCGGCAGATTTTCATGGCTGACATTCACCGCCCGCGTGACGCCCATCTTGCGCGCCAGATCCAGCCGATACTGGTTAACGTCGGTGATCACCACGTGCCGGGCGCCAACGTGACGACAGATAGCCGCCGCCATTATCCCGATCGGCCCGGCACCGGTGATCAGCACGTCTTCGCCGACCAGGTCAAAGGAGAGCGCGGTATGCACCGCATTCCCAAACGGGTCAAAAATCGCCGCCAGATCGTCAGGAATGTTATCGGGGATTTTGAAGGCGTTCACCGCCGGGATGACCAGATACTCGGCAAAGCAGCCCTGTCGGTTGACGCCGACGCCAATCGCATTGCGGCACAGATGCGTGCGGCCACCGCGACAGTTGCGGCAGTGCCCGCAGGTGATATGCCCTTCACCGGACACGCGGTCGCCAATGCGAAAGCCAGCCACTTCCTGGCCCAGCGCAACAATTTCACCAACATATTCATGGCCCGTAATCATCGGCACCGGAATAGTCTTCTGCGACCACTCATCCCAGTTGTAGATATGCACGTCGGTGCCGCAAATCGCCGTTTTGCGGATTTTAATCAGCACGTCGTTATGGCCCGGCTCCGGAATTGCCGCATCCTCAATCATCCAGATCCCCGGCTCAGCGTGCAGCTTGGCTAAGGCCTTCATCATGCCTCCCGCTGGGCAATCACGCCCAGTTCCTGGCCCACCTTCACAAAGGCCGCTACGGCACGTTCCAGCTGCGCCTGACTGTGCGCGGCGGAGATCTGGGTGCGAATACGCGCCTCTCCTTTTGGCACCACCGGATAAAAGAAGCCGGTAACGTAAATCCCTTCATGCTGCAGGCGGCTGGCAAACTCCTGCGCCAGCCGCGCTTCGCCCAGCATCACCGGGATAATGGCATGATCGGCCCCGGCCAGGGTAAAGCCCGCCGCGCTCATCGCACTGCGGAAATAGCGCACGTTGTCCCACAGGCGCTGGCGCAAGCCCTGCCCGTCCGCCAGCATATTCAGCACCTGAATCGAGGCCGCAACAATTGAGGGCGCCAGCGAGTTAGAGAACAGGTAAGGCCGCGAGCGCTGGCGCAGCCACTCCACCACCTCTTTTTTAGCCGCCGTGTAGCCACCTGAGGCGCCCCCAAGCGCTTTACCCAGCGTGCCGGTGATAATATCTACCCGCCCCATTACGTCGCAGTGTTCATGGCTGCCGCGCCCCTGCTCGCCGACAAAGCCGACGGCATGCGAGTCGTCTACCATCACCAGCGCCTTGTAGTGTTCCGCCAGGTCACAGACGCCGCGCAGGTTGGCGATCGCGCCATCCATGGAGAACACTCCGTCGGTGGCGATCAAAATATGGCGCGCTCCGGCCGCCTGCGCCTGCTGCAGGCACGCTTCCAGCTCCGCCATGTCGTTGTTGGCATAGCGGTAGCGCTGCGCTTTACACAGGCGGATACCATCAATGATTGAAGCGTGATTCAACGCATCGGAAATCACCGCATCCTGCTTGCTTAACAGCGTCTCAAACAGCCCACCGTTGGCGTCAAAGCAGGAGGAGTAGAGGATGGCATCTTCCATGCCGAGAAACGCCGCCAGCTGCTGCTCCAGCTGACGATGGCTGTCCTGCGTACCGCAGATAAAACGCACCGAGGCCATGCCAAAACCGTGGGTATCCATGCCTGTTTTCGCCGCGGCGATTAAGGCGGGATGATTCGCCAGGCCAAGATAGTTATTGGCACAGAAGTTCAGCAGCCTGCTGCCATCCGCCAGCACGATCTCCGCCTGCTGCTCGCTGATAATCTGCCGCTCACGCTTGAACAACCCTTCCTGTTCCGCGCGGGCCAACTCTCCTTTAAGCTGTTGATAGAAATCCTGACTCACCTTTATCCTCCAGAAATCATTTTTTGCGATACAGATTACTGAAAGTGAAGCACAGGCTTGAACAACCACGCGGGGGAATGTGAATTTTGCAGCATAACTCACGGAAAATAACGCTGAGCAGCGGGGGTTACGGACTCCTCTGGCTGTCGAGGGCGCAATGAGATGTTATGATAAGAGCCATTAGCGTGTGAAACCTCCTGTTTCACCCCACTGTATTAGGGTTAAAGCTCATGATTATCGTTACCGGCGGCGCTGGATTTATTGGCAGCAACATCATTAAAGCGCTGAATGATAAGGGTCACACCGACATTCTGGTGGTCGACAATCTGAAAGACGGCACTAAATTCGCCAACCTGACGGATCTCAATATTGCCGACTACATGGATAAAGAAGATTTTCTGATTTCACTGCTCGCCGATGAAGACTTCGGTGATGTGGAAGCCATTTTCCATGAAGGCGCCTGCTCTTCCACCACCGAGTGGGATGGCAAATACATGATGGATAACAACTACCAGTACTCGAAAGAGCTGCTGCACTGGTGCCTGGAGCATCAGGTTCCATTCCTGTACGCCTCTTCCGCCGCCACTTACGGCGGCCGCAACGCTGACTTTATCGAAGAGCGCCAGTATGAAGAGCCGCTGAACGTCTACGGCTACTCGAAAATGTTGTTCGACCACTACGTACGTAACATCCTGCCGGAGGCGCAGTCTCAGGTGTGCGGATTCCGCTACTTCAACGTGTACGGGCCGCGTGAAGGCCATAAAGGCAGCATGGCGAGCGTCGCCTTCCACCTCAATACCCAGCTGAACAACGGCGAGAACCCGAAGCTGTTTGAAGGCAGCGACGGCTTTAAGCGCGACTTCATCTACGTGGAAGACGTGGCCTCCGTAAACCTGTGGTTCTGGGAAAATGGGGTCTCCGGCATCTTTAACTGCGGTACCGGCCGCGCCGAATCTTTCCAGGAAGTGGCCGATGCCGCCCTGAAATATCATCAGAGCGGCGAGATCGAATACATTCCATTCCCGGAAAAGCTGAAAGGCCGCTACCAGGCGTTTACCCTGGCGGACCAGACCAAACTGCGTGCGGCAGGCTATGACAAGCCGTTTAAAACCGTCGCCGAAGGCGTGGCAGAGTATATGGCCTGGCTGAACCGTAACGCGTAAGAGGCCTTCCGGCGATGAAAACTCTGGTAATCGGCCCGTCATGGGTCGGCGATATGATGATGTCGCAAAGTCTCTATCGCACCCTGAAGGCCGAAAATCCTGACGCCGTAATCGATGTGATGGCACCCGCGTGGTGCCGTCCTCTGCTATCACGCATGCCGGAAGTGCACGAGGCGCTGTCCATGCCGCTCGGCCACGGCGCGCTGGAAATTGGCGAGCGCCGTCGTCTGGGCAAGTCGCTGCGTGCCGCCGGCTATGAGCGTGCTTACGTACTGCCAAACTCATTTAAATCTGCGCTGGTGCCCTTCTTCGCCGCCATCCCCCGCCGTACCGGCTGGCGCGGTGAGATGCGTTACGGGCTGCTGAATGATGTCCGCGTGCTGGATAAAGCGGCTTTTCCGCTGATGGTGCAGCGCTATGTCGCGCTTGGCTATGACAAGGCGCGTATTCAGCGCGCGCAAGATCTACCGCAGCCGCTGCTGTGGCCTAAGCTGGCGGTAGGGGAAGATGAGAAGCAGGCGACCGTTGCCGCATTCAGCCTTAACCCGCAGCGCCCGATCGTTGGTTTTTGCCCCGGCGCTGAGTTCGGTCCGGCTAAACGCTGGCCACACTACCACTACGCCACGCTAGCGCAGCGCCTGATCGATCAGGGCTACCAGGTGGTGCTGTTTGGTTCGGCGAAAGACGCTGAGACCGGCGAAGCGATCCTCGCCTCGCTGGCTGAAGAGTCACGCCAGCACTGCTGTAATCTGGCCGGGAAAACCCAGCTGGAGCAGGCAGTCATCCTGCTGGCTGCCTGCCATGCCGTGATCAGCAATGACTCGGGGCTGATGCACATCGCCGCCGCGCTCGACCGCCCGCTGATCGCGCTGTATGGCCCAAGCAGCCCGGATTTCACCCCACCACTTTCCGATAAAGCACGCGTGATCCGCCTGATTACGGGTTACCATAAAGTGCGTAAAGGTGATGCCGCCGAAGGCTATCACCAGAGCCTGATTGATATTACTCCAGAACGCGTCCTGACCGAGCTGGAAACGCTTTGCCCCCGGCCTGGAGTCTGAATGCGGGTTCTGATAATTAAAACCTCCTCCATGGGGGATGTGCTTCACTCTTTGCCGGCGTTAACTGACGCCATGCACGCCATTCCCGGTATTCGCTTTGACTGGGTGGTGGAAGAGGGCTTTGCCCAGATCCCTTCCTGGCACCCGGCGGTCGACCGCGTGTTACCTGTTGCCATCCGCCGCTGGCGTAAGCACTGGTTCGGTAGCCAGGTGCGTGAAGAGCGGGTCGCATTCAAACGCGAACTGCAGTCGCGGGAATATGACGCGGTGATTGACGCCCAGGGGCTGATTAAAAGCGCCGCGCTGGTGACGCGCCTGGCGAAAGGTATCAAACACGGCGCAGACAGAAATAGCGCACGCGAGCCATTTGCCAGCTGGTGGTACGATAAGCGTTACGAAATCAGTAAGCAGCAGCACGCGGTGCAGCGTACCCGCGAACTGTTCGCCAAAAGTCTTGGTTACGACCTGCCCACCACTACCGGTGACTACGCCATTGCCCGGCACTTCACCGCCGAACTGCCCGCTGATGCCAACCAGTACCTGGTGTTTTTACACGCCACCACCCGCGATAATAAGCACTGGCCGGAAAGCCACTGGCGTGAGCTGATCGGATTAATGCAGCCTTCAGGCCTAAAGATTAAATTGCCCTGGGGTGCCGAGCATGAGCATCAGCGCGCACTCAGGCTGGCCGAGGGCTTCGACTTTGTTGAGGTCCTGCCTAAGCTGACGCTGGAACAGGTTGCCCGCACGCTGGCGGGTGCGCGTGCAGTGGTATCGGTTGATACCGGCCTTAGCCACTTGACCGCCGCCCTCGATCGACCGAATATTACCCTTTATGGCCCGACGGACCCGGGGTTGATTGGCGGTTATGGCAAGAATCAGTATGTACTGCGCCCGGAAACGGGGAAGGAGATGGCGGGGATTAGTGCCAGTCAGGTATGGAATACATTACAGCAGGTAGCGTCATGAAAAAACTTCACATTATTAACCTGGAGAAGATGGGTGGCGTAGAGCGCCTTTTTCTGCAGTACATCAACGGAAATAAAGACAATAATGACAATGTGATTTGTATAAGTAATAGCATCGGTGAAGAAATTAAAAAACAACTGCCGAAGACAAAAATTACTTTCGCAAATCGTATTTTTAACGCACTGTCACTACGCTGCCCTCAAATTTTTCGCAAATATTTATTGCAGTGGAAAATAGAACGCACTGGTGCTGATGTAATCATTGTCTGGGATCTTGTACCAGGACTCATAAGTAAGCCTAAGCGTGGTAAGTTAATATATTATGACCACGGATGTTCATGGCGTTATGCGAAAAACAAAAAAACACTGAATTTCTTTTCCATGCTGGATGGAATTATTGCAGTGTCTCATGCATCAAAAAGAGTAATGGAGCTAAGATTTAACTTAAAATGTAATGTTGATGTGGTATTAAATCGAATCCAAACACCTTCCGGTATAGATACCTCTCCAAGATTACTTTCACAGTGTGTGAAATTAGGGACTGCATCACGACTTGTTTCTTTAAAAGGAATTAGCGTGATGTTGCTGACCCTGCAGGAGCTTATCAATCGCGGTCATAACGTCATGCTTGAAATTGCAGGGAAAGGTCCAGATCAAGTGACGTTTGAGGAACTAGCGAGTAAGTTAAATTTAGAAAAAAAAGTAATTTTTAGCGGATTCCAAGACAACACTAAAGATTTTTTTAATCGAATCGACATTTATTTAAGTACACCCGTTACAGAACCATTTGGCCTTTCATCAATGGAAGCGTTATATTTTTCAGTACCTGTAGTATTCCCTTTAATTGATGGACAACCTGAAGCCATCCGTGATGAATACTGTGGTATTGGTGTAAAACCATCCGTCAGCATAGAGGAACATAAAAAATTATCCGGAGTAAGTATAGATTTTCCACATAAGGTGTATGATCCTGTTAATGACTTTTTGATAGAACCTCAGGTTTTATCTCATAAAGCATGTGCTGATGCTGTAGAGCGACTCCTTTTTCAGGAATCCTATGCTAAGTTTAGCGCTAATGCGCAACGCTATACATCTGAAAATTTTGATTATAATGACTTCATGTCAGAATTTAATACTAAGCTAAGCTATTATGTAAAAAATGAATTATCAGATAGAAGTATAAACTAATGAAACATTCTAAAACAACAACACTGGTTTTATGGCTTAGCTGTATTTCACTCTCATCATCTTTAGTAGCATCGACAATATGCCGCAATGCGCTTTATCTTGCAGCAGCTATAGCATTGATAGATTTTTTTATAAAGAAAACCAAACCGCAATTGAATTATGCAACATTTATAGTATTCATTGTCCTTCTACTAAGTTTCTCTCTCTATTTACAGACGGTTATTTTTAGTTCAACAATGTTACATGAGATAGATCTGAATTATAGAGAAGCGGCGAAAAGGATGTTTTTAGGTACAATAATTTCAATATATTTAATCTCTCATAGAGATAAGATATCTGATAAAGGATGGCTTGGTGCTTACAGTTGGGTAACAATTGGATTTATTTATACCACATTAATTGCTTTTAAACTTTCAGTACCTAATAGACGCTTAGAATTGAAAACAGTCGCAACTATGACAGCCTATGTTTTTGTGATTATTTCACTAGCAGCTACTTATATCACTTTAAAGCTCAATGGTTGGTACAGAAGCATATCGGTGATTTTCGTTGTGATGATAAGTAGTTATATTGTATTACTTACACAGACACGATCGGTCTTGCTGACTTACCCACTAATTTTACTATTACTATTATTGAAAGAAAAATTCTTTAACAAACAGAACCTTGTTTTATTGGCCGTAATGACTGTTTGTGCGATATCTTTATTTCTTCCACGAATCCATACTGCGACGGAAAGATTAGAGCGTTCATTTATCGAGTACAATGAGTATAAAAATAATGATGAGAGCACTTCGCTAGGTTCAAGATTCAGTATGTGGAAAGCTGGCTTTTCAATTATTAGTAGCAGTATGTTAGGGGAAAGTGCCGATAGACGAGATGCACTTGCCCGTCAATACATTGATAATCATGAGAATGGTAATCACGAGGCACTACGTGTCATTAAATATCATTATCACAATGACCTGCTGGAAGCGATTACACTGCGTGGGATACTTGGTGTTATAATCCTACTCGCTTTTTATATTTTCACCATATATGCCTCATACAGATTTACAGGCTCCACAACTATAACATTACTGTTAATGGCACCTACTTTGCTATATGGAAGTACTGATTCACTACTAATCGATCATCGTTATGTCACGACATTAATCCTTTTGCTTCCATTTTATCTATGCATTGACAGCACTATAAATAATAGAAAAATCATTAACTTAAACAATAAACAAGGTGGCTAAATTGACTATTTTAATCACTGGCGGAGCTGGATATATTGGCTCCCATACAACGCTAGCACTACTGGAAAAAAGTAAAGAAGTTATTGTGCTTGATAATTTGACAAACTCTTCTAGTGTCGCTTTGGATCGTGTGAGTTGTATAACTGGTCGTAGCGCCGTTTTTTATCAAGGTGATATTAACGATCGCCGTATTATTAAAGAAATTTTTGGAAAGCATAAAATTTCATCGGTAATCCATTTCGCTGGACTCAAGTCAGTGGGTGAGTCTGTTAAAAAACCGCTTGAGTATTACCAAAATAATGTCACTGGCACATTAACATTGCTTGAGGAGATGCGAAGGGCGCAAGTATATAACCTGATATTTAGCTCTTCAGCAACAGTTTACGGCACGCCCGAAGCAATTCCTTTAACGGAAAACTCAGGCACAGGGGGTACAACAAATCCCTATGGCACATCAAAATTTATGGTAGAGCAAATTTTACGTGATGTTGTTAAGTCCAGCCCAGAATTTGCAGTCACTATATTGCGTTATTTTAATCCTGTGGGTGCTCATGAATCAGGCTTAATAGGTGAAGACCCTGGCGGCATCCCTAACAACCTTATGCCTTTTATTTCCCAGGTTGCCAGTGGCAAACTGCCTCAACTGGCCATTTTTGGTGATGATTATCCAACAGTCGATGGTACAGGTGTTCGTGACTATATCCATGTCATGGACTTGGCAGAGGGGCATTTGAAAGCTCTTGAACACATTGCTCCAGGCATCAATACTTATAATTTAGGTACTGGTGTTGGCTATTCAGTTTTGCAGATGCTGAAAGCCTTTGAAAAAATTTCCGGCAAAAGTATCCCATACAACATTATGCCTCGCCGCGAAGGAGATATTGCAGAGTGCTGGGCGGATACTCATCTGGCCGAAGATCAATTAGGTTGGAAGGCAAAACGTGGCTTAGAACAAATGATGCGGGATACCTGGAACTGGCAAGAGAAAAACCCACACGGTTTTAAAGATTAGATAAATGGGCGAGTGATGAAAATCTCCCCGCCCCGTGATATTGCGTTAGATCATATGTTCTAATCGCTCATAGACATATTCTGGTGAGATAGCTCTTAAAGGTTCTTGTAAATTAGTAACGCGGGGATCCGTTACAGGCAAATAGATCTGCTTATGCAATTTTGGATCTTGATATGGACCACTGCGCCGGGGGTCTTCAGTAACAAACAGGCTTAATGTTGATACATGTAGCGCTATAGCAAGATGAAAAGGACCTGTATCACCGGTTATCAGCAAATCCATTGAATCAATCACTCCCAATAGCTGCGGTAAGGTCGTTTTTCCAACATAATTGATAACTTTTTTAGCAAAAACAGGATCAAGTTGCTTCAAAAAATCAGTAGCTAAATGAGTTTCTATTTCAGAACCAATAAGGACGATTTCTATATCACCATGCTTATCAATTAACTTTTCTGCTAATATTGCAAAGTATTCTGGGGGCCAACAGCGTACTTTTGAGGAGGCCCCCAACTGGAAGCCTATCCGCCGTACACTCGCATTTTTTTCGAGGCGCTGAAACTCACAAGGTAACACCATATCAACATTATCGGTTGAGCACCCGAGAACAGAAACAAGCTTCATTTTCCTGGCAATTACATGCTCATCAAAATAGTCCAAACCGTAAACCAGCCAGGATGCCATTTTCCCAATAGGTTTAGCATAATTATCGCGCACGATATACTGGCACCCGGCAAGACCAGCGCTGAGGATGTCATAGGGCATGTGTGAATGTAAAAGCACTGCGAGTTGGGGTCTAATGCGCTTTGCCTCTTCTACCAACTTAAACATATCACTGACTTTATTATTCCAAAACAACACATCATCATAATCGTCACGGCGGGTCAGCAAATTGGCATATTTAGGATGAGCAACCAATGTAATTTTTGCTTGCGGATAACGCAAACGAATTGCATGTATTCCTGGAGAGTTAAACATATAGTCTCCAAGCGCCGTAGTAGAATATACAAGGATGCTGGTAAACTGCTGGGTTGCCAAAAGCTGACGCTTCTCGGTCGTAACCTTGGATCGCCGGCAAAAGAGTTTCATAACAAGGTTACACAGCGCAATTTTAACTTTTTTAGACTCTCTCACTTTTTGGCAACCTTATCTCGATAATACTCTGCCAGGGTTTTCCCCACCGTCCTTTTTGAAAGCCAGCTAAAAAGCTGCTCCAGGTCCTGATACAGCGTCTCAATATGCTGCTCAGTCGAGAATGTTGGGCTGCCTCCTGGCATGAACTCCGAGGAGTGCAGCATGAATTCAACGTAGTCATGACCTTCATCCAGCGATTTTTGCGCTACGCGCTTCATCATTTCGACATTGCCACCGGATGGACGTAGCCAGTGAACAGAGGGTGAACGCCGTTTACCTCGCAGACGATCGTATCCCTGCTTAAAAGCATTCATTACGCCAGAGTGCTTGTACTGGATCGTCATGGGGACTTCTAACAGCGGCGAATCCCCTTTTTGTGCAATGTTTCTCTCATCAATGAAATAGGCCTGCTCGGGGAAATCCGTATAGTTTGTTCCACCGTTGCCTTTAGGATTGCCTGGCGAGTATTGCCAGTTGACCTTTGGCGTCACTGAGCAATCAACCACATAACCAAACTCTATCAGTAAGGCAGCATAATATTCATTAAACGCCCAACGCCCGGCACGATGACTCAGCATCTTGGTTTGGAAAGTCTCTTCCAGCAGATGGGTCATGAACTCGACTTTGCTGCGAATTTGTTCGGCAGGATACTCAATCAGGTAGGGTTTATGCCGCCAGTCATCATCCGTCAGTGGTTCTAGCGGAGGACTATTCCACGCATGAAGATGCATGCCAATTTCACCTGTATCACGGGAAATCACATCACGGGCAAAAGCGACATAATCCGGGTCAATTGCCATCTCATAGTTGGTTAAATAAACCGGCTTAAAGGCATATTTTTCACACAAAGCCTGAAAGCGAGGGAGATAGTGCGTATTTTTTGTCGAGATGCGATCGTGATTTTGCCACAAATTATCGCCCTCGGTGTCAATGGTAATGATAAACGCCGGTTTAGACATGAGTGTTGAACCTGAAATAAGCCTTACTGCATATGTTACGCAGGGCGTTACGCCCGCGCAAACGACTTTGCAGACAATGTTTAACTGCTGGTGAGAGTCTGAAAATCTGCCAAGGCTAGCCACGCTGCCTCAGGTCCATTAGAATCCCAGACTTGTTCATCGGAAAGCCACAGATAATGAATTCAGACTCGACTTCCACTCCACAACGCATTCTGGTTATCAAACTCCGTCATCACGGCGATATGCTACTGCTGACCCCGGTGATCAATAGTTTGAAACAGTGCTGGCCACAGGCAGAAATTGATGTCCTGCTTTATCATGAAACACGGGAAATGCTGTCGGCTAATCCTGCGATAGGCGAATTGATTACTATAGACAGGCAGTGGAAGAAACAGGGTGCAAAAGCGCATCTGGGCTATGAATGGCGGTTGCTGCAGCAGCTTCGTGGCAAAAAGTATGATGTGGTGCTCAATCTTGCCGATCAGTGGCGAAGTGCCATTGCAGCGCGCTGGACAGGAGCACCGATAAGATTAGGTTTCGATTTTCCTAAACGGCGCGGAGCATTCTGGCGTAAGTGCCATACCCAGCTGATCCCGGTTACCCACCATCATAAACTGCACACCGTTGAACAGAATCTGTCATTGCTTGAGCCACTCAAACTGGCTACCCATGTTACTCAGGTCACCATGGGCTATGATGCTGTAGACTGGCAACGAGCCGAAGAACTCCTCCACCAGCATCAAGTTAATCAACCCTATATTCTGGTACAACCGACTTCTCGCTGGTTTTTCAAATGCTGGACGGAAGAGAAAATGGCGGCAGCCATCACTGCGCTACAAGTAAAGGGCCACACGCTGGTGATCACTTCAGGCCCTGACAAACGCGAGCAGGAGATGGTGACCAAAATTTTGGCCAACTGTCCTGCTGAACGCATCGTTTCCCTGTCCGGACAGCTCAGTTTGCGTCAGCTTGCTGCACTCATTGATCATGCGAGGTTGTTCATTGGGGTGGATTCCGTTCCTATGCACATGGCAGCGGCATTAGATACCCCATTTGTAGCCCTATTTGGCCCAAGCAAACTGACATTCTGGCACCCTTGGCAGGGCCGGGGCACCACAATTTGGGCTGGCGACTATGGCCCTCTTCCTGACCCCGATGAGGTGGATACGAAAACCAACCAACGCTATCTCGATATCATCCCTGTCGACGCCGTCATCGCTGCCACAAAGGAGTGGCTGGTATGAAGCCTTTTCGCCTGGCGCTTGTACGCCAAAAATATCGCCCGGACGGTGGAGCGGAACGCTTTATTTCGCGGGCACTCTCAGCCCTTGAGCAGCAAAACCTTGAACTCAATGTCATCACCCGCGAGTGGCAGGGGGAAAATCATCCCGACTGGCATATTCACCGCTGTAACCCACTTAAGTTTGGGCGCATCAGCCGCGAACGCGGTTTTGCCTCAGCTGCCAGAGCCCTGTGGCAACGCGAGAACTTTGACCTGGTGCAAAGCCATGAGCGTATCGCCGGCTGTGATATTTATCGCGCCGGCGATGGCGTTCATCACAACTGGCTACAACAGCGTGCACGCCTTTTGCCGAAATGGCGTCAACCTTTATTATTTGGCAATCCCTATCATCGTTACGTCATGCAGGCGGAGGCGGCCATGTATGCCGCGCCTGAGCTTAAAGCAGTGATTTGCAATGCCGCGATGATTAAACAGGAAATCATTGAAAGATTTGACGTTACTCCGGAAAAAATTACCGTCATTTATAACGCGATTGATAGCCAAAAGTTTCTTCCTGCAAATGAAGAAGTCAGACAGCAACTTCGCCAAAAGCTGCAGCTACCACAGCAGGTACGCTGCCTGATTTTTGTTGGTTCTGGTTTTGAAAGGAAAGGGTTGGCAGCTGCTATTAAGGCAGTGGCCCCAACCAACAACCATCTGATGGTTATTGGCCAGGATAAAGATGAAAAAAAATACCGGGCGTTAGCGGTTTCATCGGGCTGCAGCGATCGCATCCATTTTATGGGGATTCAGAAAGAGACTCTGCCTTTTTATCAGGCGGCAGACGGCTTGCTGTTACCCACCCTGTACGATCCCTTCCCTAACGTGATCCTCGAAGCGATGGCCTGCGGCCTTCCGGTAATCGCCAGTAAAAACTGTGGTGGTGCCGAATTTATTACTCAGGGTGTGAATGGTTTCGTTACGGATGCACTGGATGTTGCCGCACTCACCTCAGCGATTGAGCAATTGCCTCATCAGACGCTGGGCTCGACAATGGCAGAAGCTGCACGGGCAAAAATTTTACCGTACAGCCCAGCCAGTCTGTCGGCGCAACTGATCGATCTTTATCAGCGAGTTTTAGCAAAATGAAAAGCCATATCCTGTTTATCATCGATGGACTTCCGGGCGGAGGGGCAGAAAATGTTACTCTGACGCTGGCAAAGGGACTCGCCGAGCGCGGATGTGTTGTGACCTTGCTTGCCCTGGATAAACGTCGCGACTACGAGATACCTGACTGCATCAACTACTTTGTAGATCATGACAACGGGAAAGGCGCTTTCCGCAAGCTATCTGAATTAGCGAGGCGTGCTGCTTCGCTGGATCGCTTGTTGCCTGGGCTCTTTGACAAGTATGGTCTTCCATCTCTGGTTATCAGCAGTTTGCATAAAACAGACAGGATTGTTGTGCGCTCAAAATTACTGCGCTCATGCAATTTGTGGTTCTGCGTGCACGGCATGTTTTCGCGCTCATATCTTGGCAATAAAAGGGGATTCAGCCTGTGGTTTAAAAAGCTAAAGCTGAAAAAAGTTTATAAAAATCAGCAGATGATCACCGTCTCCGATGCTGTGGGCAAAGACCTCTTACAGAAAGTGGGTATCAAGCCCAAAACCATCCAAACTATCTACAACCCGTTTAATATCAGCGAAATCATACAGCGCGCCGCTGGGGAAAACCCCTATGCGGCAGAAAGCTATATTGCGCATGTCGGGCGCTTTCATCAGGTGAAGCGCCATGATCGCTTGCTGGAAGCATTTGCTCTCGCCGATCTTCCCGGTAAATTAATTCTGGTCGGTCAGGGCGAAGAATCTGTCGCGCAGCAGATTAAGGATAAAATCTCCAGCCTGGAGCTGCAGGACAAAGTTATTCTTGCGGGTTTTACCCAAAACCCCTTGCCGATTATCAAAGGGGCGAGAATGGTTGCGCTCAGTTCAGACAGCGAAGGGCTACCTTCGGTGTTGATTGAAGCGTTGATGTGCCATACACCGGTAATCAGTACGAACTGTCCAGGTGGAGCTGCAGAGATTATGAGTGGAGAGTTACGGCCGTTTCTGGCGGAATTAACCAGCGAATCGTTAGCAGAGAAAATGCAGAAAGCCTGGCATTCCCCCCCGATGATTGTGGAGGAGATGTATCAGCGTTTTAGCTATGACATTATTCTGGATAAATATCTAGCTTTGCAAAAAGCTCAGTACTGAAGTGTAAGCGCCCCAGCCATCAGGTCGGGGCATGTATAATTACGCGCGTATTTTTTCCCAAACTTCATTGACTTGAACATCAATGCAGTCACCAGACACTGTTTGCAGAATATCGTAACCACCTGACCACGGGTGCCACTCATTTTTATTGGTATCACCAAAGAACACCACCTGCTTTTTCTGCATCGCTGCGGCCAGATGCATCTGCCCACCATCACTGCATAGCACCTGCGCACACTGCTCGTACGCTGCAACCAGCTCACGCACGGAAGCGGTAGGATAGAGTGAAACACGCGAGCTATGACATGCCGCCAGTACCTGCTCGGCGCGGTGCCGATCGCCAACATCATCCGGTGCCAGCGTGCCCTGCGGCGACCAGAAGATCAGTACACTTCCGCTGTTTTCCTGCAGATACTGCTGAATAATGGCGACATAGCGCTCCAGCGGCCAACGCCGTTTCGGACTGCGGCTGCTGATGTGCACAGCCAGCCCAATCGGTTGCCCAGGCTGAAGCTGTTCAATACGTTGCCGGGCATGCTCGCGCTCCTGCTCGGTGAGCCAAATGCGCACGGGCGGAATGGCAATCTGTTGGTCAGTGATCGCTGACAGATAGCTGAAGGTCTGCTCAACCTGATGCTCACCGCGAAAATCCGCACGGCGGTAAGGCACAGTGATGCTTTTGTCACCGGTATCGGCGCCAATAATATGCTTTGCACCGGCCATTTTCGCCAGACGCAGGCTGTATTTACAAGGAACGGGATTCGCAAGAATGGTGGCGTCAAAATGAATGCGGCGCAGCTGCATAAACATTTTCAGGCGTTCAAAATAGACCCCCAGCTTGGCGGATCTCCCCGCAGCGTGCTTCGCCTTGCGGTAAATAAAGGTGCGGGTAATGTGCGGATTATTTTTCACCACGTCCTGACTAACAGTGTTGATCAGCAGATAGACGTTAGCCTCAGGATAAGCCGTTTTTATCCCTTCGATCAGCGGTGTTGTACAAACCAAATCGCCGATATTGTCCCGGCGTATCACTAAAATATTCTTCATTACTCATTAACCTGCAGCGCACGGGTGCGCCAGATATACATAATCGATTTAAGGCGCGATTAGCGCGTTACCATCCCCTGAGTCCCCCCATCCATTGAATATTGCCTCCTTCCCGCCAGCGGCAACGGGTGGTGCTTTAGCTATTTGACACCCCTCGGACTGCAATTGCACACGGAAAGTCAAAAAAAATCCAGATAATCCTTAGCCGTTTTTAACCCATTCAAATTTGTATGGATTGTTATTTTCTCCAATGAGGGGATAACTCCAGTGCTCCGGCCGCAGGTTCACCCTTATGAAGTAGTGTGAGCCCGCCCAACTTATCTGCTAACATGCCGTATTATTTCTCATTTTTTGGCTACCTCCGGGCGCAAGTCTCTGTTCACCTGAAAAGCAATGTGATGATTACCATTTATACCGCTCTGCTGTATCTCATTCAGCCGTTAATCTGGCTTCGTCTCTGGCTCCGCGGCCGGAAAGCCCCCGCCTACCGCAAACGCTGGGCGGAACGCTATGGCTTTTGCGCAGGCAAAGTAAAGCCTGACGGTATTCTGTTGCATTCAGTTTCGGTGGGCGAAACGCTGGCCGCCATTCCGCTGGTGCGGGCGCTGCGCCATCGCTACCCCGATCTGCCTATCGTGGTCACCACCATGACGCCCACCGGGTCTGAACGTGCCAGCTCTGCCTTCGGCAAAGATGTGCATCACGTCTATCTGCCTTACGATCTGCCTGGGGCGATGAACCGCTTCTTCGATAGCGTGCGCCCACGCCTGGTGATCATCATGGAAACCGAGCTCTGGCCGAACATGATCACCCAGCTGCACGAGCGCAAAATCCCGCTGGTGATTGCCAATGCCCGGCTGTCAGAACGCTCCGCCAGGGGTTACCAGAAAATCGGCAAATTTATGAAGCGATTGCTGCAACGCATTACGCTTATCGCCGCGCAGAATGCCGAAGACGGGGAGCGCTTTATCAGCCTTGGTCTGAAGCGCTCTCATCTGGCGGTAACCGGCAGCCTGAAATTTGATATTTCCGTGACGCCAGAGCTGGCTGCCCGCGCGATCACGCTGCGCCGCCAGTGGGCGCCACGCCGCCCGGTGTGGATTGCCACCAGTACCCATGAAGGGGAAGAGAGCATTATTCTGGACGCGCACCGCAAATTACTGGCGCGATTCCCTAATCTGCTGCTGATCCTGGTGCCGCGCCACCCGGAACGTTTCGAGACGGCGCGCGCGCTGACGCAAAAAAATGGCTTCAGCTATATCCTGCGCAGCAGCGGTGAGATCCCGTCCGGCAGCACTGAGGTGGTGATTGGCGATACCATGGGCGAGCTGATGCTGCTGTACGGTATCGCCGACCTCGCCTTTGTTGGCGGCAGCCTGGTCGAGCGCGGTGGCCACAATCCACTGGAGCCTGCCGCCCACGCTATTCCGGTACTGATGGGGCCACATACCTTTAATTTTAAAGATATCTGCGCCCGCCTGCAGCAGGCAGATGGTCTGATCACCGTTACGGATGCGGAGTCGCTGGATAAAGAGATTGGCAATCTGCTGACCGATGAGGACTATCGCCTCTACTACGGCCGTCATGCCGTTGATGTGCTGCATCAGAACCAGGGTGCTCTGCAGCGCCTGCTACATTTACTGGAACCTCATCTGCCACAGCGGAATCATTAAATGAGCGTACGTCAGAAACTGTCGGTAGTGATGATAGCCAAAAACGCGGCCGAGCTGCTGCCTGAATGTCTTGAGTCCGTCAGCTGGGCGGATGAAATTATCGTACTCGACTCCGGCAGCAGCGACGCCACCGCGGCCATTGCCGAACGGCACGGCGCGCGGGTTTATCACTCCAGCGAGTGGCACGGCTACGGCAAACAGCGCCAGCTGGCACAGAGCTACGCCAGCCATCCGATGATTTTAACCCTCGACAGCGATGAGCGCGTCACGCCTGAACTGCAGCACGCCATCGAACAAGTGCTGCAGCAGCCCGCTTCAGACAGCGTCTACAGCATCGCCCGGCGCAACCTGTTCCTCGGGCGCTTTATGCGCCACAGCGGCTGGTACCCCGACCGCGTCACCCGCCTCTATCCACGCCACTACCGTTACAACGACAACCAGGTGCATGAGTCGCTGGAAACATCCGGCAAGCGCGCCACGCCGCTCAAGGGCGACCTGCTGCATCTGACCTGCCGGGATTTTTCTGCCTTCCAGTGGAAGCAGTTTGCCTACGCGGAAGCCTGGGCTAAACAGCGTCACCAGCAGGGTAAGCGCTGTGGGATTGCCGCTATCTTCGGCCATACCTTCGGAGCATTTTTCAAGACGCTGGTGCTGCGCGCAGGTTTTCTTGATGGTAAGCAGGGATGGCTGTTGGCGGTGGTCAACGCACAGTATACGTTTAACAAATACGCGGCCCTCTGGGCTCTGAATCACGCATCCAGGAAGGGCAGACTATGAGCACCAAAGCCATCTACCCCGGCACCTTTGATCCGATGACTAACGGGCATCTTGATATCGTGTCCCGCGCGGCCCTGATGTTTGACAGCATCGTGCTGGCCGTTGCCGCCAGTCCGAGCAAAAAACCGCTGTTTTCCCTTGAGGAACGCGTGGCGCTGGCGACCGAGGTGGTCGCGCATCTGCCAAATGTGGCCGTGGTGGGGTTTAGCGATCTGATGGCGAACTTTGCTAAAGCGCAGCAGGCTAATGTACTGGTGCGCGGCCTGCGCGCCGTCTCCGACTTCGAATACGAGCTGCAGCTGGCGCATATGAACCGCCACCTGCTGCCGACGCTGGAAAGCGTTTTCCTGATGCCTTCCGAACAGTACTCGTTTATCTCATCGTCCCTGATGAAAGAGGTGGCGCGCCACGGTGGTGAAGTGCAGGCGTTCCTGCCAGCGCCGGTATATCAGGCGCTGAAAGCCAAACTCTGAGATTACTTCTGGCAGCGGCGGCAGAAGAAGGTGCTGCGCTGCCCGTGCTTGCTGATTTCAATCGGCGTACCGCACGCTCTGCACGGCTCCCCTGCCCGACCATAAACCTGCAGCTCCTGAGCAAAATAGCCCGGCTTGCCGTCGCTTTGTAAAAAGTCGCGCAGCGTGGTGCCGCCCTGCTCAATCGAACGCAGCAGCACCGCCTTGATGGTGCGGACCAGCAGCGCGGTATCGGCTTCGCTCAGTTCCATTGCCGGACGATCGGGCAGGATCCCGGCGACAAACAGCGATTCGCTGGCGTAGATGTTGCCCACCCCCACCACTATTTTGTTGTCCATCAGCCAGGGTTTTACCGCCGTGCGTTTACCGCGTGATTTTTCAAACAGATACTGCGCGGAAAAGTCATCGCTCAACGGTTCTGGCCCGAGATGGGAGAGTACCGAGCTGGCCGTCAGATCCGGGCTCCACAGCCAGGCGCCAAAGCGACGCGGGTCGGTATAACGCAGCACTTTGCCATTGCTCATCACCAGGTCGACGTGGTCATGCTTCGCCGCAGGTAGCTCCTCCGGCAGCACGCGCAGGCTGCCCGACATACCCAGGTGGATGATGATCCAGCCCGTCGGCAGCTCCAGCAGCAGATATTTCGCCCGGCGCTGAACGCTGAGCACCGGCTGGTCGCTTAGCGCGTGGATCTCCTGTGACACCGGCCAGCGCAGGCGTGAATTTCGCACCACCGCATGCAGAATAGTGGCGCCAACCAGGTGCGGTTCGATCCCGCGTCGGCTGGTTTCAACCTCGGGTAACTCTGGCATATTCTCGCCTCCGTTGCTGTTTGGTCACCTGCGATGCCGCACAGTATTACAGACCCGCAGAAACAAAAAAACCCGGCCGAAGCCGGGTTTTTATCCACTGAGATTAATTACTTAATCTTAGCTTCTTTATAGATCACGTGCTGGCGGACAACCGGATCGAATTTCTTCAGTTCCAGTTTTTCCGGCTTAGTACGCTTGTTCTTCGTGGTGGTATAGAAGTGACCTGTCCCAGCAGAAGAAACCAGCTTGATCTTCTCGCGAATACCTTTAGCCATGATTCAGTTCCTTTACCTTAGTACTTCTCACCACGGGTACGCAGATCGGCCAGAACCGTCTCAATACCCTTTTTATCAATTACGCGCATGCCTTTGGCAGTTACGCGCAGTGTAACGAAGCGCTTTTCGCTCTCAACCCAAAAACGGTGAGAGTGCAGGTTCGGCAGGAAACGGCGTTTCGTCGCGTTCATTGCGTGGGAACGGTTGTTACCCGTCACCGGACGCTTGCCAGTTACTTGGCAGACTCGTGACATGTCTATTCTCCAAAAATCAAATCAGCTCGAGCTTTAAAAATAAGGTTTTAGCCGCCTCGTCAGGCTTATAGCCCATCCAGGCGAGTTCTATGTGAACCCGCTGAGCAGGCCCAAAACGCCAAACCCGAGATTCTCAAAGGTGGCGTAGTATACGCCCTGTGGCGCGAGTGCTCAAGCCCCGTACAGATAAAGATCCCTCCGGATCGCGTACAATTGTCTTATCTGCACGGGATTTGTTCGCTTTAGCTGCTGTAAAACCTCAGGTAAAGCAAAAAAAGGCTAAATTACAGGCTGGCGCTTACAGCCATCCGCGTTCGGCAAAAGAGACGTACTCCTCCCGGCCGAGCACAAAGTGGTCCAGCACCCGAATATGCATAAGAGTGCAGGCACTCACTATTTGCTGCGTAATACTGCGGTCGGCCCGGCTGGGCTCAGCCACGCCGGACGGGTGATTATGTGCCAAAATCACTGCGCCTGCATTGCGTTTCAACGCTTCACGCACAATTTCCCGCGGGTGAACCTCCACGCTGTTCAGGGTGCCGCTGAACATTTCGCTGGTGTAAATCACCCGGTGCTGATTATCCAGAAAGATCACCTGAAAAATCTCCCTTTCTTTATCCCCTAGCGAACTGCGTAAGAAATCCAGCACCTCAGTAGAACTATCAACCACACGGTTTTCCACCGATTCCCGGCAGGCATGGCAGCGCTTTGCCAGCTCCGCTATCGCCTTGAGCTGGGAATATTTCGCTAATCCGATGCCATGGACGGCCTGCAATTTTTTCGCGGGCGCATTCATCAGCTGATAGAGAGAACCGAACTCCACCAGCAGCCGCTGTGCCAGCGCCATAACAGACATATCCCGGGTACCGATGCGCAGAAAAATCGCTAACAGTTCGCTGTCACTGAGCGTCGCCACCCCAAAGTTTTCCAGTTTTTCGCGCGGAGGCATTCCCGGCTCCTGCCACCCGTTAGTTTTGCTCATCGCTTGCTCCCTCTTCCTGAAGTGCAGAAAGCATGGCATTATATACAGTAGTTTTCTATGGTGATGTGCTGACTTTACGAGACGGCTCGCAAAGGTGGTGAGGTGCGAAATAGTCAGCCAGACGGAGTGTGGTAAAATGTTTCTCTTGTGGCGCGAATACCGCCAGCAGGCTTAACAGAAGGCGACAGAAAATGATGGGATTAACCGGGAAACGTATTGTTCTGGGCGTCAGCGGGGGTATTGCCGCGTATAAAGCCCCCGAGCTGGTGCGCCGCCTGCGCGACCGTGGCGCGGAAGTGCGCGTAGTAATGACCGACGCAGCAAAAGCGTTTATTACTCCGCTCAGCCTGCAGGCCGTTTCCGGTTATCCGGTCTCTGACGATCTGCTCGACCCGGCGGCAGAAGCGGCAATGGGCCATATCGAGTTGGGCAAGTGGGCCGAGCTGGTGATTCTGGCACCCGCCACCGCTGACCTGATTGCCCGCGTGGCGGCAGGGATGGCCAACGACCTGGTGACCACCATTTGCCTGGCCTCTGCGGCACCGCTGGCCGTGGTACCGGCGATGAATCAGCAGATGTACCGCGCCCTGCCTACCCAGCACAATTTGCAGCTGCTGGCCCAGCGTGGGGTGATGATCTGGGGGCCGGACAGCGGCAGCCAGGCCTGTGGTGATATCGGGCCGGGGCGTATGCTCGACCCGCTGGCGATTGTTGACTATGCGGTGAACTGGGCGGCCCCCGTCAACGATTTGCAACATCTCAACCTTATGATCACCGCCGGCCCGACGCGGGAAGCGCTCGACCCGGTGCGTTTTATCAGTAATCACAGCTCGGGCAAAATGGGCTTTGCCATTGCCGCTGCGGCAGCAAAACGCGGTGCCCGCGTCACGCTGGTTGCCGGGCCGGTAGAGCTGCCGACACCGGCTGGCGTCACGCGGGTTGATGTGGTCAGCGCGCTGGAGATGCAGCAGGCGGTGATGGGCAAGGTAGCAAGCCAGCAAATCTTTATTGGCTGTGCCGCCGTGGGCGACTACCGCGCGGTGGCGATTGCTGAGGAAAAAATTAAAAAACAGGGTGACGAAATTACCCTGAAGATGGTGAAAAACCCTGATATTGTCGCCGGCGTGGCGGCGATGCAGCAACACCGCCCCTTTGTCGTAGGATTTGCCGCTGAAACCCAGAATGTGGAAGAATACGCGCAACAAAAACGCGTGCGCAAGAATCTGGACATGATCTGCGCCAACGATGTTGCCAAAGCCGGGCAGGGTTTCAAAAGCGATACCAATGCTCTTCACCTTTTTTGGCAGGAGGGAGAAAAAGTCTTACCGCTCAGCGATAAGTCACTCCTTGGCCAACTGTTACTAGACGAGATTGTCAGCCGTTATGATGAAAAAAATCGACGTTAAAATCCTGGATGCGCGCGTAGGGAGCGATTTCCCGTTACCCACTTATGCCACCTCCGGTTCCGCCGGGCTGGATCTGCGTGCCTGCCTGGAGGAAGCATTCGTGCTGACCCCTGGCGCGACCACGCTGGTACCTACCGGCCTGGCTATTCATATCGCGGACCCTGAACTGGCTGCGGTGATCCTGCCGCGCTCAGGCCTTGGCCACAAACACGGCGTGGTTCTGGGCAACCTGGTTGGCCTGATTGATTCTGATTATCAGGGACAGCTGATGGTTTCCGTCTGGAACCGTGGGCAGGACTCCTTTACTATCGAGCCTGGCGAGCGTATCGCTCAGATGGTGTTCGTGCCGGTAGTACAGGCAGAGTTCAATCTGGTGAACGACTTCGACGCCAGCGTGCGTGGCGAAGGTGGTTTCGGTCATTCCGGCCGCCAGTAGCTCTCCAACGCTCCGTAACGAACGATAAGCTGATTTTTTTCTTCCGTGAGCCTTTGCTCACGGACGTTGCGTGGGCATTTGCCCGTTTATGGTGATGTTCTCAGGGGTCTTTTAAGGCATGGCAGAAAAAAAGAGTGCGAAAAGGAATCGTCGCGAAGAAATCCTGCAGGCACTGGCGCAGATGCTGGAATCCAGCGATGGCAGCCAGCGCATCACGACCGCCAAGCTGGCGGCGAATGTTGGGGTATCTGAAGCGGCCCTTTACCGGCATTTTCCCAGCAAAACCAAGATGTTTGACAGCCTGATCGAATTTATTGAAGACAGCCTGATTACGCGCATCAATCTGATACTAAAAGACGAGAAAGAGACGCTGCCGCGTCTGCGTCTGATTACCCAGTTAATCCTGGGCTTTGGTGAGCGTAATCCAGGTTTAACGCGCATTCTGACCGGTCATGCGCTGATGTTCGAACAGGATCGTTTGCAGGGGCGGATTAATCAGCTGTTTGAACGTATCGAGGTGCAGCTGCGCCTGGTGATGCGCGAAAAGAAAATTCGTGAGGGTGAAGGTTTTGCCACCGATGAAGCACTGCTGGCCAGCCAGCTGCTGGCGTTCTGCGAAGGGCTGCTGTCGCGCTTTGTGCGTTCAGAGTTCCGTTATCGTCCGACCGTTGACTTCGACGTGCGCTGGCCGCTACTGGCCGCTCAGCTGGTGTGACATTGTGGGTTGATCATAAGGGCCGATCGAAAAAGAAGATCGGCCCCTACAGAAACACTTAAATACCAAACTCGCTGCGGTACTCGCGCACCGCCACCAGGTGGTCGGCCAGTTCCGGCTTCTCTTCCAGATAGGCAATCAGCTCTTTCAGCGTAATAATTGAAATCACCTTGCAGCCGTAATCGCGCTCTACTTCCTGAATCGCAGAAATCGCCCCGCGCCCGCGTTCCTGGCGGTCTAACGAGATCAGTACGCCTGCCAGCGTGGCATTGTTTGCCGCGATGATCTCCATCGACTCACGGATGGCCGTTCCCGCGGTGATCACGTCATCCACCAGCATAATTTTTCCCTGCAGCGGGCTACCCACCAGCGTGCCGCCTTCGCCGTGATCTTTGGCTTCCTTACGGTTAAAGCAGTAAGGGACATCGCGGTCGTGGTGATCGGCCAGCGCCACCACGGTGGTGGTAGCAATCGGAATACCTTTGTAGGCCGGGCCAAACACCAGGTCGAAATCAATACCGGAATCGACCAGCGCCTGAGCGTAGAAACGGCCCAGCAGGGCAAGATCGCGCCCGGTATTGAACAGGCCTGCGTTAAAGAAATAAGGGCTTTTGCGCCCTGATTTCAGCGTGAACTCACCAAACTTCAGCACCTGCTTGTTGATGGCGAATTCGATAAATTGGCGCTGCCAGGCTTTCATGTCGTGTTCCTCAATTTTCAGGCAAGAAAAAGGCGACTGCGAAGTCGCCTGAAAAATTTAGTTGGATAACGCCGCTTTCTGCGCCGCGACCAGGGTATCAATACCGCCTCGCGCCAGCGCCAGCAGCTTGAGCAGCTCGTCGTGGCTGAACGGTTCGCCTTCTGCGGTGCCCTGCACCTCAATCATGCGGCCATCTTCGGTCATCACCACGTTCATATCGGTTTCCGCCGCGGAGTCTTCCACGTACTCGAGGTCGCACAGCGCTTCGCCATTAACGATACCGACGGAAATCGCCGCGACCATGCCTTTCATCGGGTTGGCTTTCAGCTTACCGATGGCGACCAGATGATTCAGGGCATCGGCCAGCGCCACACAGGCGCCGGTGATGGATGCGGTACGGGTACCGCCATCGGCCTGCAGCACATCGCAGTCGAGGGTAATGGTAAATTCACCCAGCGCTTTCAGGTCAATGGCTGCACGCAGCGAGCGGGCGATCAGACGCTGGATCTCCAGCGTACGTCCGCCCTGCTTACCTTTAGCCGCTTCACGCGCGTTACGGCTGTGGGTCGCGCGTGGCAGCATGCCGTATTCGGCGGTGACCCAACCCTGGCCCTGACCTTTCAGAAAGCGCGGCACGCCTTCATCAATGGTGGCAGTACAAAGCACTTTGGTATCACCGAATTCAACCAGCACAGAGCCTTCTGCATGTTTGGTGTAATGACGGGTCAGGGTGACGGGGCGCACCTGCTGTGCGCTACGGCCTGATGGACGCATAGTATCTCTCCGGCTAGCTAAACATTATTGACCGCGCATTATACGGATTTCGCAGGGGAATGCCTAACGCGCTGGAAATGACCGCGCGGGTTATGCAAAACGCCGCTATTTAAGCACTAAAACAGCAAGATAGTCGGCGGCAGGATGTAAAAACGCCGTAAATGTGGCTAAATACGTCTCTTTTCTTCTCCCGCATACCGGACTTTTGTATGACCTCTGTTTTCCATTTTATTTTAGCGCTGGTGGTCATTGGCTGCCTGGCGCTGCTGTTTAGCAACGATCGTCGTAAAATCCGCCCGCGCGTGCTGCTACAGCTGGTGGTCATTGAAGCGCTACTGGCCTGGTTCTTCCTGCACGCCTCCGCCGGGTTGAGCATCGTCACCGCCTTTTCCGGCTTCTTCGAAGTGCTGCTGAAGTACGCGGCGCAGGGCACCGATTTTGTTTTCGGCGGCATGGCAGCACAGGGTATGGCGTTTATCTTCCTCGGCGTGCTGTGTCCGATTGTCTTTATCTCCGCGCTGATTGGCATTTTGCAGCATGTGAAAATCCTGCCGGTGCTGATTAAAGTGGTCGGTACTGCGCTGTCTAAAATCAATGGCATGGGCAAACTGGAGTCGTTCAACGCGGTCAGCACGCTGATCCTTGGCCAGTCGGAAAACTTTATCGCTTATAAAGGTATTCTGGCAGAGATTTCCCAGCGTCGCCTTTACTCTATGGCGGCGGCGGCAATGTCCACCGTTTCGCTGTCGATTGTTGGCGCGTATATGTCGATGATTGAACCGCGCTATGTGGTGGCCGCGCTGATCCTCAACATGTTCAGCACCTTCATTATTCTGTCGATTATCAACCCGACGCCGGTTGGCGACGAGCCGGAAATTCGCCTGGAAAAGCTGCACGAAGATCAGAGCTTCTTCGAGATGCTCGGCGAATATATTCTTGCCGGCTTCAAAGTGGCGATGATTATTCTGGCGATGCTGATCGGCTTTATTGCGCTGATTGCGGCGGTGAATGCACTGTTCTCCACGCTGTTCGGCATCAGCTTCCAGCAGATCCTTGGCTATGTCTTCTGGCCGTTCGCCTGGCTGATTGGCATCCCGGCGGCGGATGCGCTGCCGGCCGCCAGCATTATGGCCACCAAGCTGGTGACCAACGAATTCGTGGCGATGATTGAGCTGAAGAAGATTGCGGCTGAGCTGTCTCCGCGCGGGCTGGGGATCCTGTCGGTGTTCCTGGTCTCCTTCGCCAACTTTGCCTCTATCGGCATCGTCGCCGGAGCCATTAAGGGGCTGAACGAGCAGCAGGGCAACGTGGTGTCGCGCTTCGGCCTGAAGCTGATCTACGGCTCGACGCTGGTCAGCCTGCTGTCGGCAGCCTTCGCCGGTCTGGTTCTGTAAGCGCTATCCGGGCGCAGCCAACGCGCCCGCAGCGTGAAGAGTGAAGGGGATTTAAAATGCCACGCAGGCCGGAGCATCCACCCGCATTACCGACTCCTGCGCGAAGCGCTGTTTATAGATCGCCCGCAGCGCTTCAATACTCTGCTCACTGGCCTTATCCGGGCTGTGGATCAGCATCAGCGCTTTGCTGCTTTCGCGCGCCAGCTTGCCATCATTGCCCAGCCACTGCCCTTGCGCCGTCAATACCGTCAGCCCGTCTTTGAAGCGTGGCGTCACTTCGCCGTCAACAAAACCCTGCCATTCTGCCTGTGAGATTGCGGCACCCTGCGGGCGGTTGAGGCCAAAGTAAAGTGTGGTCTGCGTCATGACATCACCCAGCGCGCAGGCGGCGGCGGGCGGTGTGGCGGCCTGACGTGCCGGAGTACTACAGCCGCTAAGCGCCAGCAGTAGCAGGGAAGAGAGGATAAGACGCGGTGCCATGGGTGCTCCTGGTTTTTATTGTCTGAGTTGTCATCATCTTAAGCTGTGAGCGGCAAAACGTCAGCCAAAACACCGTCATTTGAGCGAATGCCTGTTAAGGCAGCGCCTGCGCCGCTATAATCCCTGCATCTTTTATCTTTATAACGGTACGCAAAATGATCCGCAGTATGACCGCTTACGCCCGGCGCGAAACCAAAGGCGAATGGGGCAGCGCAGCCTGGGAGCTGCGTTCCGTCAACCAGCGCTATCTTGAAACCTATATCCGTCTGCCCGAGCAGTTCCGCGGGCTGGAGCCGGTGATCCGTGAACGCATCCGCAACCGTCTGACGCGTGGCAAAATCGAAGTTAACCTGCGTTTTGATGCTGACCCAAGCGCGCAAAGCTCGCTGGTGCTGAACGAGAAGCTGGCCGTGCAGCTGGTGCAGGCAGCTAACTGGGTGAAAATGCAGAGCGACGAGGGTGAAATCAACCCGGTTGATATTCTGCGCTGGCCGGGCGTGATGTCCGCTGAAGAGCAGGATCTGGATGCAATCTCTGCCCAGCTGCTCAGCGCGCTGGACACCGCCATTGATGAGTTTATTACCGCGCGCGAAAGCGAAGGTTCGGCGCTGAAAGCGCTGATTGAGCAGCGTCTGGAAGGCGTCAGCGCCGAGGTGCTGAAGGTGCGCGCCCATATGCCTGACGTACTGAAATGGCAGCGTGAACGCCTGCTGACTCGTCTGGAAGAGGCCCAGGTACAGTTGGAAAACAATCGTCTTGAGCAGGAGCTGGTGATGCTGGCCCAGCGCGTTGATGTGGCTGAAGAGCTGGACCGCCTGGAAGCGCACGTGAAAGAGACCTATAACATCCTGAAGAAGAAGGAGGCCGTAGGTCGGCGCCTCGACTTTATGATGCAGGAGTTCAACCGCGAGTCGAACACCCTGGGGTCTAAATCGATCAATGCCGAGATCACCGCGTCGGCGATTGAGCTGAAAGTGCTGATTGAGCAGATGCGCGAACAGATTCAGAATATCGAGTAATTTGCCGACACGATTGACGGTGAAATATCACTAAGCTCGCCAACTGGCGGGCTTTTTTTTTCAGAAGATGGGGACCGCGTTTAGCGCTTTTCCTTTTAGCGGTAGGCACCCAGCGCGCCACAAGGTAAACTATCCCCTTATTTTATTATGGATTTAATTGAGGCTAACCCATGCAAACATTACCTCCCTGCCCAAAGTGCCACTCAGGATATAGCTGGCAGGATGGCGCCATGTTGAACTGTCCGGAGTGCGGCCACGTCTGGGCTGAAGGCGCGCAGGACGCGGCGGAAGAGAGCCTGGTGGTGAAAGATGCCAATGGCAACCTGCTGGCCGACGGCGATAGCGTCACGGTGATTAAAGATCTGAAGGTGAAAGGCAGTTCCACGCCGCTGAAGATTGGCACCAAAGTGAAAGGTATCCGTCTGGTGGAAGGCGACCACAATATCGACTGCAAAATCGATGGCTTTGGCCAGATGAAGCTGAAGTCCGAGTTTGTCAAAAAGAACTGATCCCTGCCGGTAGCCCCGCGCTACTGGCCTCTTTCCCCTGCCCGGTTTCCTCAAAGCCTGCGAAGCTGCTAGTATCAAAACGCATCATAAGTTTGCGTTAAGGGCGTACGGCGCTCAACGGACCGACTCAGGACACCCCAGGGGGAAGAGTGAATAAGACGATAGGCGTGTTCTTTCCGCTGTATACCACCACACTATTAATGCTGCTCGGTTCCGGGCTGCTGACCACCTATGTTTCTCTGCGACTGACCTCTATCCATGTCTCCGGCGGCCTGATCGGGGCGATTATCGCTGCGAACTATATCGGCCTGGTGATTGGCGGTAAGGTTGGGCACTTTTTTATCTCCCGTGTCGGGCACATTCGTACTTATGTCTCCTGCGCCGGGATTATTACCGCGGCGGTACTGGCCCACGGTCTGACGGAGTTTATCCCAGCCTGGGTAGGTCTGCGTCTGATCATCGGCATGTGCATGATGTGCCAGTATATGGTGCTGGAGAGCTGGCTGAACGATCAATCGGAATCCGACCAGCGCGGCAAGGTGTTTGGCTGCTATATGGTGGCAACCTATCTCGGCATGTCGCTCGGCCAGGTCGTGCTGATGTTGCAGACCGATCTTGGCCTAAGCACGCTGCTGCTGATTGCGCTCTGTTTCTCGCTCTGCCTGGTGCCGATTGCACTGACCACCCGTACTCATGCTCGCCAGCTGTCGCCGGCTCCGATGGAATTACGCTATTTTATCGGCGCCATTCCTAAGGTGCTGTTCACCACGCTGGCGATTGGCATGGTGGTCGGATCGTTCTACGGTCTGGCGCCGGTGTATGCCAGCCAGCAGCAGCTGACCACCAGCCAGACCGGCCTGTTTATGGCCATCGCGATTTTCGCCGGGCTGGTGGCGCAGTTCCCGCTCAGCTGGCTGTCCGACCGCTATAACCGCACCCGCCTGATGCGCCTCAATGCCGTTGTGCTGATCATCGCCGCGCTGCCGCTGGCAGTACTGCCGCACATCACCTTCCCGCTGCTGCTGGTGCTGGGGTTTGTGGTCAGCATGCTGCAGTTTTCCCTTTATCCGCTGGCGGTCGCGCTGGCCAATGACCTGATTGAACCAGAGCGCCGCGTGTCGCTGGCCGCCTGTTTGCTGATGGCCTTTGGCGTGGGTGCCAGCATTGGTCCGCTGGTGGTGGGCTTACTGATTGAGCCGCTGGGGGCCAATACGCTGTATGCCTTCTTCGCCCTGTGCGGCCTGTTGATTGTTGCTCTGAGCAGGACGGTGAAACAGGATGAAGCCCAGTTTGTCGAGGATGCACCGGTGCCGCATATCGTGATGGCGGATAGCCTGGTAAGTTCTCCACTGTCACCGGCTCTTAATCCGGCCTTTGACGAACAGATGATTGAAGAAACTATGCCCGCGATCGACAGCGAACCGGTTGAAGAGGTAGCAACGGAGAGCGAAACCCAGCAGGGGGCCGATCCCGATGAAGAAACCGGGCTGAAGAAAGCCTTTGAGAAGCTTTGAGTCAGCCAATTTTGGTTTTTTCAGGCAGAGTGATGGGGGGTGCAGACCTGCTACCCCTCATCAACCATTTCATCTCCTGCGTTTTGCACTCTTTTACCGCTGCGGATAACCGATATCCAACAACGAATAATGTCGGAAAAAACTGATAAACCTTTAATTTTATTCTGTATCAAATGGCAACTTACTAACGTTATTTTCCAGTAAATTTTAGCGCGATTAAAAAAACGGCCTCAGATTAAACCTTGCGCATAGGCAAAGCGTATCAGTTCAATATTTGAAGAAATACCAAGCCGCCGCATAGCATTATACTTCTGCGTAGATATAGTGCTGATTGTTCTGTTCTGCCGCCGGGCAATTTCTGCCAGCGAATAGCCTGAAGAGAATAACCGCACGACTTCTAACTCCTTAGGCGTGAGGGTAGTACCCCGATCGTGATTTTTACCCGGTTCAGCTTTGAGATAATCCAGCGAAGATGAAAAGTAGAGCCCACTCTGCATCATCACATGGTGGCAGGCAGTGAGCGTCTCTTCGATATCATCTGACTTACTGACTATTGATCTTACACCATAATCACATGCCTTCCTCAGAATCGCAGTATTTCCCAGAGAGGTCAGCAAAACCACCTTCACATCAGGAAAGCGGCCACTCAGAGCACGCAGTTTGGAAAATCCATCCAGCGTCGAGTTTTCGTTTCCCAGAGAAAAATCAGTAATGACGATATCCGTTCGATTGTTGGCCAGCGAAGCTAATAGCTCTTTGCCACACAGAGACTCATTGGTAACCTGATAGCGAGAGTCGTTAGCAAACAACATCTTTAACGAATGCAATATATGCGGATGATCGTCAGATATGGATACCGTGTGCCTGTGATGCATGTGCCCTCCTTGATTTTCACAAATACAAACAGGGCTAATATACGATCGATTAACAGACTAAGAAAACAAAATATTCTTTTTTCTCCTTAAAGTTAGAGCTTGTAAGAAAGTGACATAAAATTTATTTAGAACATAATAGAAAATTCAGGAAATTTAATAGCGGCATTATTTTATAAAGTGAAATGGGTTAGGTGCAGCACTCTCTAAAATCCCTGTACTGAAAAGGGCAGGCAGGGTTTAAAATCAATGGACGGAATAATGAATAAATAATATATTTCTTGCCTATTATTGCTAATTAACATCCTGCGTACGCTGTACATGCAAATGAGAGTGAAGCCCTATTGCGCCAGGACGTTTTACTCAGATAAAAGCAAGCCCCTTAAGCATCTTGCCGTTTGACAGGCGATCCCTTAGGCTTGCCGCCTGTTTTCAGGAGCTGGCTATGTTACTCACTGTCCTTTACATCATCGGTATTACAGCAGAATCCATGACCGGAGCGCTGGCCGCTGGCCGCCGCAAGATGGATATGTTTGGCGTGATTATTATTGCTTCCGTGACGGCGATAGGCGGTGGTTCTGTGCGCGATATGCTGCTCGGCCACTATCCGCTTGGCTGGGTGAAGCATCCTGAATACATCATGATAGTCGCCGCCGCAGCGGTGGTGACGACCCTGGCGGCGCCGCTGATGCCGCACCTGCGCAAAGTCTTTCTGGTGCTGGATGCACTGGGATTAGTGGTGTTTTCAATTATCGGAGCGCAGGTGGCGTTGGATATGGGCCACGCTGGCATTATCGCCGCGATCAGTGCCGTGGTCACCGGCGTCTTTGGCGGCGTGCTGCGCGACATGTTCTGCAACCGCATCCCGCTGGTATTTCAGAAAGAGTTATATGCAGGTATCGCTTTTGCCTCCGGATGGCTCTATATCCTGCTGCTCAAAACGGCCCTGTCGATGGAGACGGTGATCATCATTACCCTCCTGGCTGGCTTTATCGCGCGCCTGGGTGCACTGCGCTTCCGCCTTGGTCTGCCGGTATTTAACTATCCCCATGACGACCACTAATCCCCACGCAGATTAAGACCTTCAATGAGCTGCTGCACTTCGCGCTGCTGCAAAAAGGCGCGAATAGTATGGGCCAGTTTAGTACCAACCCCGGGCAGCTGCTGCCACTCTTCCACGCTATGCGACAGTAACTGCTGCCAGCTGTCATCAGGTAGCGCACGCAGCGCCCCTTCCGGGATCGGAACGCCCAGCGCCCGCACCCAGCGTTTAAACGGCAGCTGGCGGCTGAGCCGGAACTGCTGCCAGAAGAAGCGCGCTTTGGGCTGACCGATGCCGGGTATGTCTTCAAGCTGCTGCTGCGACAAGGCCAGCCAGGAGAGCAGATGGGTGAGGTGCCCGGACTGGATCAGCCGCTGCCAGTTTTGCCGCCCCATCCCCGTCAGGTTCAGGGCCGTGCTGCTGCTTAACCACTCCAGCCGTGCCAGAAACTGCTGACGGCACGCCGGGCTGAGGTGAAAACAGCTGACCATAGAAAAGCGCCCGGCATCGGGGGGCTGCGGATAGTCGCGCTGCGCCACTCGCCATACCACACTGTTGAGGCGCGGGATCCCCTGCCCGGCCAGGCTGAGGCTGACCTGATCCCCCGCAATCACATCGCGCTCACGCCAGCGCGCAACGGGCCCGATGCTAACCCGGCTGACGCGTTTATCATCCAGCTGTACGGGTTGCAGGTGGAGTACCGTGCTGATTTTACCGCTGCGCCCGACGGTGAATTCCACTGAGCGCACTTCGCTGGTGACTTCAGGTGGCGGATATTTCCAGGCAATGGCCCAGTCCCCCAGCTCGGGCAGCCAGCTTTTTCCCGCCAGCACCGGCATGCTGTGTACCACCACCCCGTCCGTCACAAACGGAAGCGCGCTGTGGAACCAGCGCTCGCGCCAGCCTTCAACCTCATCAGCATCTTGTACCTGCCGCGTCCAGCTGCGGATAGCAGGAAATCCCGCACTTTCCAGAGCGTCCAGCCTCTGTTGCAGCAGCCCTGGGCCATCTGGCCATGCCCAGACAAATAGCCCAACGCGCTGCAGTAAAGATGAGGGCTGTTTTGCCATTAATGCTCCAGCCACCTGCGAACGGGCATTTTTCCCGCCGTCACGACCCTGCTGGTGATCGGTCATCTTCAGGTAAAGCTCGCCCTGGAATACCTGCTGCCCGGCATTCAGCGTAATAGATTGTGGGATCGCGGGGATCAGGCGCGCTTTCGCCGTCCAGTCCTCCCCCTGCATACCGTTGCCGCGGCTAACCATCCGGGTCAGTTTTCCCTGACGATAGACCAGGGTTACCGCCACCCCGTCGACTTTAGGCTGTACCCACAGGCCGTGACGGTTCTCCATCCAGCGCGCCACCTCGGCTTTGCCCGCCAGTTTTTTTACACCGACGTGGGCAACCGGATGGCGCACTTTACCATCGGTCATCAAAACAGGCTGACGGCGATCGCTGGCGGGATGAAAGCAGTGCTGCCACTGCTGTAGCTTGCCCTGCAATGCATCATAACGTTCATCGGTCACGCTACTCTTACCCTGACGGTAGTAGGCGTCATCCCAGTGCGTGAGCTGTGCTGCCAGCCGGGTCATCTCCAGATCGGCCCGCGCAGGCGACCATACCGGGCACTGTGCCGCCAGCACCGCGCTGTATAACCCAATGGCTAAAATGAGGTAGCGCATCCCTGTCTCTCCTGCTTTCCACTTATACCGCTGAACAGTAAAGCGTGCGGGTCGGGGATTAGCGAGTGGCATAGTCAGATTATGGAAAGCCGCTCCGGAACAATTCAATGCAGCCGACATCGGGCTACAAAACGCCGTGCAGCGCTTTCCATTTCCTCAGAAAATCCCCTGGATCATCGCCTAAACGCTGCATCACGCCCTGCACCTGTGTATACTGTGCAGGAAGTAGACTCCGCTTTATTGGCATATCAAGAATAATCATGGCTCAAGGCACGCTTTTTATTGTTTCCGCCCCAAGCGGCGCGGGTAAATCCAGCCTGATTCAGGCGCTGTTAAAAACGCAACCGCTGTACGATACCCAGGTATCGATCTCCCACACCACGCGTGGGGTACGGCCGGGCGAAAATCATGGTGAGCATTATTACTTTGTGAACCACGATGAGTTTCGTTCCATGATTGAGGAAGAGGCGTTTTTAGAACATGCCGAAGTGTTCGGTAACTATTACGGCACTTCGCGTAAAGCCATTGAACAGGTGCTGGCAACCGGCGTTGATGTGTTTCTCGATATCGACTGGCAGGGTGCTAAACAGATCCGTGAGAAAATGCCGGCAGCACGCAGCATTTTCGTGCTGCCGCCGTCGAAAGACGAACTGGACCGCCGCCTTCGTGGCCGTGGTCAGGACAGCGAAGAAGTGATTACTAAACGTATGGCCCAGGCTGTTGCTGAGATGAGCCACTACGCCGAATACGATTATTTAATCGTGAATGATGATTTCGACCTGGCATTGTCCGATCTGAAAACCATTATTCGCGCTGAGCGTCTGCGTATGGGCCGTCAAAAAGCCCGCCATGATGCATTAATCAGCAAACTATTGGCAGACTGAGGGTAACTCAGTATGATGCCCAGTCATTTCGTCACCACCCGTGGAGTATCACACTTATGGCACGCGTAACCGTACAGGACGCAGTAGAAAAAATTGGTAACCGTTTTGATCTGGTTCTGGTAGCAGCACGCCGCGCTCGTCAGATGCAGGTTGGTGGTAAAGATCCACTGGTCCCGGAAGAGAACGACAAATCTACCGTTATCGCGCTGCGCGAAATCGAAGAAGGCCTGATCACCAATCAGATCCTCGACGTGCGCGATCGCCAGGAGCAGCAAGAGCAGGAAGCCGCAGAATTACAGGCTGTGACTGCTATCGCTGAAGGTCGTCGTTAATCAGCACTAAAGGCCTGCCTTGTATCTGTTCGAAAGCCTCAATCAGCTGATTGAAAAATACTTGCCTGAGGAGCAAATCAAGCGCCTCAAGCAAGCTTATCTTGTCGCACGTGATGCTCACGAGGGACAGACACGCTCCAGCGGTGAGCCTTATATCACCCATCCGGTAGCCGTGGCCTGCATCCTGGCGGAAATGAAACTCGACCATGAAACACTGATGGCCGCGCTTCTGCACGACGTTATTGAAGACACCCCCGCCACCTATAAGGATATGGAACAGCTGTTCGGCCAGACCGTCGCCGAGCTGGTTGAAGGGGTTTCTAAACTCGACAAGCTGAAATTCCGCGACAAGAAAGAAGCCCAGGCTGAAAACTTCCGCAAGATGATCATGGCGATGGTGCAGGATATCCGCGTCATTCTGATCAAGCTGGCCGACCGTACGCACAACATGCGTACCCTCGGCGCGCTGCGACCGGATAAAAAACGGCGTATCGCGTTGGAAACGCTGGAAATCTATAGCCCACTGGCTCATCGCCTGGGTATTCACCACCTGAAAACCGAACTGGAAGAGCTGGGCTTTGAAGCCCTGTATCCGAACCGTTTCCGCGTGATTAAGGAAGTGGTCAAAGCGGCACGCGGCAACCGTAAAGAGATGATCCAGAAAATCCTCTCGGAAATTGACGGTCGTCTGGAAGAAGCCGGTATTACCCGCCGCGTCAGCGGTCGCGAAAAACACCTCTATTCCATCTACTGCAAAATGCACCTGAAAGAGCAGCGATTCCATTCGATTATGGATATCTATGCCTTCCGCGTCATCGTGCGTGATGTCGATACCTGTTATCGCGTACTGGGCCAGATGCACAGCTTGTATAAGCCGCGCCCGGGCCGGGTGAAAGATTATATTGCTATCCCAAAAGCCAACGGCTATCAGTCGCTGCATACATCAATGATCGGTCCGCACGGCGTGCCGGTTGAGGTGCAGATCCGCACCGAAGATATGGATCAGATGGCAGAGATGGGGGTAGCAGCGCACTGGGCTTATAAAGAACAGGGCGAGAGCAGCACTACCGCACAGATCCGCGCGCAGCGCTGGCTGCAAAGCCTGCTGGAGCTGCAGCAGAGCGCCGGAAGCTCATTTGAATTTATCGAAAGCGTAAAATCCGATCTGTTCCCGGATGAGATTTACGTATTCACTCCGGAAGGCCGCATTGTTGAACTGCCAGCCGGTGCCACGCCGGTCGACTTTGCCTACGCCGTGCATACCGATATCGGCCATGCCTGCGTGGGCGCACGCGTTGACCGCCAGCCTTATCCGCTGTCGCAGCCGCTCACCAGCGGCCAGACCGTCGAAATTATTACCGCACCGGGTGCGCGCCCGAACGCTGCGTGGCTGAACTTTGTCGTGAGCTCGAAAGCGCGCGCCAAGATCCGCCAGCTGTTGAAAAACCTCAAGCGTGATGACTCGGTCAGCCTTGGCCGACGCCTGCTCAATCATGCCCTGGGTGGCAGCCGCAAGCTGGCTGAGATCCCGGAAGCCAATGTCCAGCACGAGCTGGAGCGCATGAAGCTGACCTCGCTGGATGACCTGCTGGCTGAAATCGGTCTCGGTAACGCCATGAGCGTGGTGGTGGCGAAAAATCTGCAGCAGAGCGAGCAGAATGTTCCCGCCAACACCGGCAGCAGCAGTAGCATCAGCGGCGCTCGCAGCAAGCTGCCAATTAAGGGCGCCGATGGGGTGTTGATCACCTTCGCCAAGTGCTGCCGCCCGATCCCCGGTGACCCGATTGTGGCGCACGTCAGCCCCGGTAAAGGCCTGGTGGTGCACCATGAATCCTGCCGTAATATTCGTGGCTATCAGAAAGAGCCAGAGAAATACATGGCGGTGGAGTGGGATATTGCCACCGAGCAGGAGTTTGTCGCCGAGATTAAGGTGGATATGTTTAACCACCAGGGCGCGCTGGCAAACCTGACGGCGGCCATTAACACCGCCGGCTCCAATATCCAGAGCCTGAACACTGAAGAAAAAGATGGCCGTGTTTACAGCGCCTTTATCCGTCTGACGGCACGCGATCGCGTTCATCTGGCCAATATCATGCGTAAAATCCGCGTGATGCCGGATGTCATCAAGGTCCATCGCAACCGCAATTAAGTCAAAGACGGGGCCCGCCTCCGTCTTTGACTTTCCCCTCTCACCGCAGACGGGATGACTGATTTTAGGGAGTCCACTTTCGCATGAATGCCCAACGTTATGCCCGTATCCGCGCAATGCTTGCCGCCCGCCAGCACGACCTGACGGTGTGTATGGAACAGGTGCATAAACCTCATAACGTCTCTGCGGTGATCCGCACCGCCGACGCCGTTGGCGTGCATGAAGTTCACGCCGTATGGCCGGGAAGCCGCATGCGCACCATGGTCTCTTCCGCTGCGGGCAGCAACAGCTGGGTGCAGGTGAAAACCCATCCGACCATCCGTGATGCCGTCAGCCATCTTAAGGATCGGAAGATGCAGATTCTGGCGACGCACCTCTCCGCTAAAGCGGTCGATTTCCGCGAGATCGACTATACCCGTCCGACCTGCATCCTGATGGGCCAGGAAAAAACCGGGATTACCCAGGAAGCCCTCGACCTTGCCGACCAGGATATTATTATCCCGATGATCGGTATGGTGCAGTCGCTGAACGTCTCCGTCGCATCCGCCCTGATCCTCTACGAAGCACAGCGCCAGCGGCAGAATGCCGGTATGTATCTGCGTGCAGAGAGCACGCTGGAGTACGCCGAGCAGCAGCGTCTGCTGTTCGAAGGGGGTTACCCAGTGCTGGCCCGCGTGGCGAAGCATAAAGGGCTGCCCTACCCTGAGATCAACGATCGCGGTGAAGTGGTGGCGGAGCCGGAATGGTGGGCCACCATGCAGTCGAAGGCGCGGAAATAATGCAGGGCCGCCTGCTGGATGCCGTTCCGCTCAACACGCTGTCCGGCGTGGGCGCCAGCCAGGCGGCAAAGCTGGCCAAACTTGGCCTGCTGACCGTACAGGATCTGCTGCTGCATCTGCCGATGCGCTATGAAGACCGCACCCAGCTTTACGCCATCAACGACCTGCTGCCGGGCATCTATGCCACGGTAGAGGGCGAAGTGCTGCACAGCGATATTTCGTTTGGCCGCCGCCGCATGCTGACCTGCCAGATCAGCGACGGCAGCGGCATCCTCACCCTGCGCTTTTTCAATTTCAATGCCGGAATGAAGAACAGCCTCGCCACTGGCCGCCGCGTCACCGCTTACGGTGAGATTAAACGCGGTCAGCGCGGGGCGGAGATCATCCACCCGGAGTACAAAGTACAGGGTGAAAGCAGCGTCACCGAGCTGCAGGAGACGCTGACCCCGGTCTATTCCACGACTGAGGGCGTGCGCCAGGCGACGCTGCGCAACCTGACCGATCAGGCGCTAACCCTGCTGGAAACCTGCGCGATTAGCGAACTGCTGCCGCCGGAGCTGAGCCAGGGAATGATCAGCCTGCCGGAAGCGCTGCGCACGCTGCACCGCCCGCCGCCGGATATGGCACTGGCCGATCTCGACAGCGGCCGCCACCCGGCGCAGCGCCGCCTGATTATGGAAGAGCTGCTGGCGCACAACCTCAGCATGCTGGCAGTGCGCGCCGGCGCGCAGCGTTATCATGCGCTGCCGATGGCTGCCCGCCACGACCTGAGCGATAAGCTGCTGGCCGCGCTGCCGTTTAAACCGACTCATGCGCAAGAGCGTGTGGTGCGTGAGATCGAAACTGACCTCGCCCACGACTATCCAATGATGCGTCTGGTGCAGGGCGATGTGGGCTCCGGTAAAACGCTGGTCGCCGCGCTGGCGGCACTGCAGGTGATTGCTTACGGTAAGCAGGTGGCGCTGATGGCGCCGACCGAGCTGCTGGCCGAGCAGCACGCCAGTAATTTCCGCCAGTGGTTTGCGCCGCTCGGGCTGGAAGTGGGCTGGCTGGCAGGGAAGCAGAAAGGCAAAGCGCGCATCGCCCAGCAGGAAGCGATCGCCAGCGGGCAGGTGTCGATGATTGTTGGCACCCACGCCATCTTCCAGGAGCAGGTGCAGTTCAACGGGCTGGCGCTGGTGATCATCGATGAGCAGCACCGCTTTGGCGTCCACCAGCGTCTGGCGCTGTGGGAGAAAGGCGAAGAGCAGGGTTTCCACCCGCACCAGCTGATTATGACTGCCACACCGATCCCGCGCACCCTGGCGATGACCGCCTATGCCGATCTCGACACCTCAACCATCGACGAACTGCCGCCGGGACGTACCCCGGTGACCACCGTCGCGATCCCTGACACGCGCCGCGCTGAGATTATTGCCCGGGTGAAAAGCGCCTGCGGCAGCGAAGGCCGCCAGGCCTACTGGGTCTGTACCCTGATTGAGGAGTCGGAGCTGCTGGAAGCCCAGGCGGCGGAAGCCACCTGGGAAGAGCTGAAGCTGGCGCTGCCGGAGCTGACTATCGGCCTGGTACACGGCCGGATGAAGCCGCAGGAGAAACAGGCGGTAATGCAGGCGTTCAAGCAGGGTGAAATCCATCTGCTGATTGCCACCACGGTGATAGAGGTCGGCGTGGATGTACCCAATGCCAGCCTGATGATTATCGAAAACCCGGAACGCCTCGGGCTGGCGCAGCTGCATCAGCTGCGCGGTCGCGTTGGCCGTGGCGCGGTCGCTTCCCACTGCGTGCTGCTGTATAAGGCGCCGCTGAGTAAAACCGCGCAGAAGCGTTTACAGGTGCTGCGCGACAGCAACGACGGCTTTGTGATTGCCCAGTGTGACCTCGAAATTCGCGGCCCCGGCGAAATGCTGGGCACGCGACAAACCGGTAACGCCGAGTTTAAGGTTGCTGACCTGCTGCGCGACCAGGCGATGATCCCGGAAGTGCAGCGCGTGGCGCGCCATATCCACCAGCACTATCCGGAGCAGGCGTCGGCTCTGATTGAACGCTGGCTGCCGGAAACCGAACGCTATACCAACGCGTAACCCCCTCAATGACTGTCTTCACCGTCGATAGGGTGGCAAACGATTGCTTTTACTCTGAAGAAGATTAAAATCGCCACTTTATTGCCGCTGGGAAGCCTGACATGTCCGTTGAAAGCCAACATACTGCCGCCGATCGTACTCCGGTCGCGGCGGGAAAAAGTGAGCTGATTTACCGCCTTGAAGACCGTCCGCCGCTGGCGCAAACGCTGTTCGCCGCCTGTCAGCATCTGCTGGCGATGTTTGTGGCGGTGATCACGCCCGCTCTGCTAATCTGCCAGGCGCTGGGCCTGCCCGCGCAGGATACGCAGCACATCATCAGCATGTCGCTGTTCGCCTCCGGCGTGGCGTCGCTGCTGCAGATTAAAACCTGGGGGCCGGTCGGTTCCGGGCTGCTGTCGATCCAGGGTACCAGCTTTAACTTTGTCACCCCGCTGATTATGGGTGGCCTGGCGCTGAAAACCGGCGGGGCCGACGTGAAAACCATGATGGCGGCACTGTTCGGCACGCTGATGCTGGCATCCTGTACCGAGATGGTGCTGTCACGCGTGCTGCATCTGGCGCGCCGGGTGATCACCCCGCTGGTTTCCGGCATTGTGGTGATGATTATCGGTCTGTCGCTGATCCAGGTTGGCCTGACCTCCATCGGCGGCGGTTTTGCCGCAATGAACGATCACACCTTTGGCGCACCGAAAAACCTGCTGCTGGCCGGTGTGGTACTGGCGGTGATCATTCTGCTCAACCGCCAGCGCAATGCCTATCTGCGCGTCGCTTCGCTGGTGATCGCGATGGCGGTAGGCTATCTGCTGGCCTGGGCGCTGGGGATGCTGCCGGAAAATAGTGCCGCGGCGAACAGTGCGCTGATCGCCATTCCCACCCCGCTCTATTACGGGCTGGGTATCGACTGGAATCTGCTGATCCCGCTGATGCTGGTGTTTATGGTGACCTCGCTGGAAACCATTGGCGATATCACCGCCACCTCGGATGTCTCCGAGCAGCCGGTCAGCGGCCCGCTGTATATGAAGCGCCTGAAAGGCGGCGTGCTGGCGAACGGACTGAACTCCTGCGTTTCTGCGCTGTTTAACACCTTCCCCAACTCCTGCTTCGGTCAGAACAACGGCGTGATCCAGTTAACCGGCGTGGCCAGTCGCTACGTCGGTTTTGTCGTGGCCCTGATGCTGATTGTGCTCGGGCTGTTCCCGGCGGTCAGCGGCTTTGTGCAGCACATCCCCGAGCCGGTACTCGGCGGTGCCACGCTGGTGATGTTTGGCACTATTGCCGCCTCAGGCGTGCGTATCGTGTCGCGCGAGCCGCTCAACCGCCGGGCGATTATGATTATCGCGCTCTCGCTGGCGGTCGGCCTTGGCGTCTCCCAGCAGCCGCTGATCCTGCAGTTTGCCCCTGACTGGCTGAAAACGCTGCTTTCCTCCGGGATCGCTGCCGGCGGTATCACCGCTATCGTGCTGAATCTGGTGTTCCCGCAGGAGAAGTAGCGACTACGCTCATTCTGAAAACAGCGGCCCGGGTGCGATATTTGCTCCGGCCGCTGCGCTGTGGGTTGAGAAGTGACGATAAATCAGGCATAACAAGCCATTACCCGATATTCATAGGGATGGTTGTGATGAAGTTTTTCGGAAAAGTTTTGCTTACCCTGCTGCTCATTCTGCTGCTGGCCCTGGTCGCTATCTACGTGCTGCTGCAAACCCAGTGGGGCGCGGGATGGATTAGCCGCCAGGTCAGCGCCAGCAGTGATTACCAGCTGTCGCTCAGCAAAATGGAGCACAATTTTTCCGATCCCAGCCATCTGCTGCTTAACGATGTCGCCTTTGGCCGTAAAGACCAGCCCGCCACGCTGGTGGCCAGGCGCGTTGACCTTGGCCTCAGCCTGATGCAGTTCAGCAGCCCGCTGCATTTTGCCAGCATTCGACTCGATCAGGGTACGCTAAACCTCAGCGATAAAAGTGCCCCCCTCTCCTTACAGGCAGACCGTTTACAGCTTAGCCAGATGGCGCTTAACCGCAATCAGGGCGACTGGCCGCTGCAGGCACAGCGCGTCGACGGAGGCGTCACCCCGTGGAAGCCTGAAGCGGGCAACGTGCTGGGCAAAGAGGCCAGGTTCCAGATGAGCGCCGGTTCCCTGACGCTGGACGGTATTCCTGCGGCGAATGTGCTGGTGCAGGGCAGTATTCACGGACCGCAGCTGGTGTTAAGCAATTTCGGGGCTGACGTGGCGCTCGGCTCGGTGACCGCCAGCGCGCAGCGTGATGCGCAGGGCTGGCAGGTGAACAGCCTGCGCCTGAACAGCATTCGCCTGCAGAGTGATAAAACGCTGGCTGAGTTCCTGCAACCGCTGCGCACGCTGCCGACGATGCATTTTGACCGCATTGATATGACCGATGCCCGCCTGCAGGGGCAGGACTGGGCGGTGACCGACCTGGACCTGACATTGAAAGACCTGACGCTGAGCAACGGCGACTGGCAGAGCGACAACGGTTCGCTGTCGATGAACGCCAGCAGCTTTGTGAATGGCAGCATGCAGCTGGACGACCCGATCGCCAATATGGACTTCTCCGCGCAGGGCGTGCAGCTGACGCAGTTCAGTTCGCGCTGGGTCAATGGCCTGGTGCGTGCGCAGGGCAGCTGGACGCGCAGCGACAAGAAACTGACGCTGGATGAACTGGTGGTGGCCGGGCTGGAATACACCCTGCCGCTCAACTGGCGCGAGCGCTGGATGGAGACGCTGCCATCGTGGCTGGAGAGCGTGCAGGTGACCAAACTCAGCGCCAGCCGTAACCTGATTATCGATATCAATCCGGACTTCCCGTTCCAGATGACGGCGCTGGATGGCAATGGCAGCAACCTGCTGATGGCGCGCAATCATCAGTGGGGCATCTGGTCAGGCAATCTGAGTTTCAACGCCGCCGCCGCAACCTTTAATCGCGTCGATCTGCGCCATCCGTCGATTGCCCTCAGCGCAGATGACAACGCTATCAATGTGTCAGAAATGAGCGCCTTCAGTGCCGACGGCATGCTGGAAGGGCTGGCAACGCTGAGCCAGCAGCCGCAGCGGACACTGTCGCTGACGCTGAATGGCCGCCAGGTTAACGCCACTCTGCTGCAGAACTGGGGCTGGCCAACGATCCCGCTGAACGGCAACGCCACGATGCAGCTGAAAATGCAGGGCAGCCTGCAGGCCAGCCAGCCGCTGAAACCCTCCGTCAACGCCACCCTGGCGGTCAGCAACGGCGAGCAGTCGGTGCAGCAAACCCTGCGCGGCGGCCAGCTGAGCGGCTCACAATAGGGTAAAAAGGGCCGGGTCGGCCCTTCGCAACCCGTCGCGGGTAAGGTATAGTCCGTTTTTTTTACGGGGGAACTATGCTGACCAACTCATCTATTCGTCTGAACAAATACATCGCCGAGAGCGGGATCTGCTCGCGTCGCGATGCCGATCGCTTTATCGAACAGGGAAATGTTTTTATTAACGGTAAGCGCGCCTCTGTGGGCGACCAGGTATTTGCCGGCGATGTGGTAAAAGTTAACGGTCAGCTAATCGAGCCGCGTAACGAAGAAGATCTGGTGCTAATTGCGCTGAATAAGCCCGTGGGCATCGTCAGCACTACGGAAAATAGCGAGCGCGACAACATCGTTGATTTCGTTAACCACAGCAAGCGCGTGTTCCCGATTGGCCGCCTGGATAAAGATTCACAGGGGCTGATCCTGCTGACTAACCACGGTGACCTGGTGAATAAGATCCTGCGCGCCGGCAACGACCACGAAAAAGAGTATCTGGTCACCGTCAACAAGCCGGTCACCGAAGAGTTTATCCGCGGGCTGGGCGCGGGCGTGCCGATGATGGGCACGGTAACCAAAAAGTGTAAGGTGAAGAAAGAGTCGACGTTTGTCTTCCGCATTACGCTGGTGCAGGGGCTGAACCGTCAGATCCGCCGCATGGCCGAGCACTTTGGCTACGAGGTGACCAGGCTCGAACGCATCCGCATTATGAACATTTCCCTGAAGGGGGTGCCGCCGGGCGAGTGGCGCGACCTGACCGATGATGAGCTGGTCGAGCTGTTTAAGCTGATTGAGAACTCCTCTTCCGAGGACAACAGCAAAGCGAAGAAACCGGCGCAGAAGGCGAAGCCCGCCGCGGCGAAGAAACCGGCCGCCAAAGCCGCCGATAAACCGGCTGCCACCCCGGCCGGACGCAAGCGTTTCGTTCAGCCGGGTCGCAAGAAAAAGGGGCGTTAAACGCCGCAGCCCCCTTCCTCCAGTGGCCCGTCGGGATCGGCGGGCAGCACCATATACACCCCTTCAAATACCGCACCGGACTCATCATTGCCGAACAGCTCCACCTCCAGCTGCACGCGGGCTTTACGCCCGCGCGCCAGGCGGTCAAGGTCGCCGCTCAGCGAGCCGAGGTCGGCAATCGCCCCCGGCTTGCCGGTAATCGGCTTGCTGTAGCGAATATGCGCATCGGCGAGGATAATCGTGCCGCCGAGATGACGCTCGCGCAGCAGCAGCCAGATTAAGCCCCAGCCGGTCAGCGTCGCCAGCGAGAACAGGCTGCCGGCAAACAGCGTATGGTGCGGGTTCTGATTGCCGGTTTCCGGCATGGTGGTAATAAACTTCTGCCCGGTATATTGCAGGATGCGCACGCCCATCTTTTCGCTCAGGGGGATATGTTCGTACCACGCCTGCTGCAGCTGCCCGCACCAGTCGGCACGGTGCAGGATGTCGTCCAGCGTCACCACCGGTTTGATCATCAGGAAGTGCCGTACTGGCGTGGTTTGCGGCGCGGTGATCTCCCCCTGATTGAGGTAGCCCAGCTTGGAGAAGAACTCCACGGCATCTTCGCGCGCGCTGCACACCACGCGCTTTACCCCTTCCTGACGCGCGACAGACTCCAGCGTCATCGCCACCAGCGTACCCAGCCCTTTGCCCTGCACCGAGGGATGAACGGCGAGGAAGCGGATAGCGGCTTCGTTATCAGCATTGATATAGAGGCGGCCAACGGCAACCGGGTCGCCGTGTTCATCCACCACCATCTGATGATGCGCCAGCGCATCCCAGGCGTCACGCTCGGATCCCAGCGGCTGATGCAGCGGTTTGCGCAGCATCTCCCAGCGGAACTGGTAGTAGGTATCTAGCTCTTCTGCGGTTTCAGGTACGCGGAGGTGATACATAAAATGGTTCTCTCTGTCGGAGCCCGTCAGGCCATTCCTTTGCCGCTCGGCCAGCTGCGTCAAACCTGCAGCCAGAAGGTGACGGGACCATCGTTGACCAGCGCCACTTTCATGTCGGCGGCAAAACGCCCGGTTTGCGTGGCAATCCCTTTTTCACGACAGCAGGCGGTGAAGTAGTCATACAGCTCTTCGGCAACGTCCGGGGCGGCCCCGCCGGAGAAGCTCGGGCGCATCCCTTTTTTGGTGTCTGCCGCCAGCGTGAACTGCGAAACCACCAGCACGCTGCCCCCGGCCTGCTGTACGTTCAGATTCATTTTGTCATTTTCGTCGCCAAAAATACGGTAACCCAGCACTTTATCGACCAGTTTGCGCGCGCTCTCCCGGCTATCTTCTTTTTCCACCCCGAGCAGGATCAGTAATCCCGGCCCAATCTCACCAACAGTTTCGCCCGCTACCGTGACGCTGGCAGAAAGTGCCCGTTGAATTAATGCAATCATGATTCCTCGTTTTCTCTTTCTTGTTCTTCTTGTTTCAGCTGGCGGTAATCACCCAGCGTGGCGGTAATTTCCGCCCCTAATAGAACGATACACCACGTCCAGTACACCCACAGGAACAGGATGGGAATAACGGCAAGCACGCCGTAAATTAACTGGTACGAGGGGAACATCGTAACATACAGCGCAAAGCCCTTTTTCCCCAACTCGAAGAGCAATCCGGCCACCACCGCGCCGATAAGCGCATCGCGCCCTGCCACCTGAATGGTCGGTACAATGCTGTACAGCAGCCAGAAGGAGAGGATCGACAGCAGCAGAGGGAAGATGCGCAGCCCCATATCCACCAGCCCGCTGACGCCGCTGACCGTTGCCCAGTGCAGCGACAGCAGATAGGAGCTGATTGCCAGACTGGCACCGGCCAGCAGGGGTCCGAGCGTCAGGATCATCCAGTACACCGCGAAGGAGTAAACCAGCGGCCGTTTGCGTTTGCTGCGCCAGATAACGTTGAGCGCGCTGTCGATGGAGTACATCAACAGCAGCGCGGTGAACACCAGGCCGCCCACGCCGACCGCCGTCATTTTGCTGACGTTGGCGACGAACTGCTCCAGATAGTTCTGGATAGTCGCCCCGGCGGCCGGGACAAAGTTGTTAAACACGAAGTTCTTGAGCTGCACGCTGACGTCCGAAAACATCGGGAATGCGGCGAACAGCGCAAAGACCACGGCAATTAACGGCACCAGCGACAGCAGCGAAACATAGGCCAGGTGCCCGGCCAGTATCGTCATGCCATCTTCGTCAATGCGCTGCCACAGCAGTTTGATCCACGACCAGAATGCCCGCCCGCGGTGGCGATAGTGATTGAGTAAACTCATGTTTTAATACGGTCGGCGAAGAATGCCGGGATAACGTTGGCATCGGTAATATGCAGGCTGTGAATGCCGACAGCACGCGCTCCTTCGATGTTTTCCAGATTATCATCAAAGAAGATAGCCTCCTGAGCTGAGGTCTCTTCCTCATTTAGCAAGCGCTCATAAATTTTCTTGTCCGGCTTGCGTAGCCCCATCTCCTGGGAAAGGTAGACTTTATCAGCGGCTTGCTGCACTTCCGGGTACTGCGACGGCCAAAAATTACAGTGCAGGCGATTAGTGTTCGACAGGATCACCACGCGATCGCCCTGCTCACGCAGTTTATTCATAATGGCGATCACTTCCGGGCGCACGCCGACAAACACTTCCTGCCAGCCGACCGCGAACTGTTCAAAACTTAGCGACAAGCCTAACTCGTCAGACATTTTTTGCGCGAAGACTTCATCGCTGATTTCACCGCGTTCGTGCTGGTGAAAGCTCTCGCCCATGTGGAAACGATTTCGCAGTTCGGCCAGCGGCACGCGGCTTAAATCGCTCCAGACACCAAGAACCCGGTTGAAATCAATATCAACAATGACGTTACCCAAATCAAAGATATACAGCATGGCCATCTCCTTTTGTTCCGGTGAGGTATTCACTCTAGCCGTAAAACGGGAGGCTGAACAGGAGGGGAAATTGAAAAACTGCGGGGAAGTAGCAGGTAAAACGATGGGCCGGAAGAGCTCCGGCCCATAACAAGACTAAAGAAGAATTACGCTTCTTTAGGACCGCGGGTTGCGCGTTTACGGTCGTTTTCAGTCAGGTGACGTTTACGAATACGCACAGACTGTGGAGTCACTTCTACCAGTTCGTCATCATCGATGAACTCAAGCGCCTGCTCAAGGGACATCTTCTGTGCCGGAACCAGCGTGGTGGCTTCGTCAGTACCGGAAGCACGCATGTTGGTCAGCTTCTTACCGGTCAGGCAGTTAACGGTCAGGTCGTTTGAACGTGAGTGAATACCGATGATCTGGCCTTCATACACTTCAGCACCATGACCGAGGAACAGCTTGCCGCGGTCCTGCAGACCGAACAGGGCGAAGGCTACCGCTTTACCCTGACCGTTAGAGATCAGCACGCCGTTCTGACGCTGGCCCACTTCGCCCGGACGAACGTCGTCGTAGTGGCTGAAGGTGGAGTACAGCAGACCGGTACCGGAAGTCATGGTCATGAATTCGTTACGGAAGCCGATCAGGCCACGGCTTGGAATAACATAATCAAGACGCACACGGCCTTTGCCATCCGGGTCCATGTTTTTCATGTCGCCTTTACGCTCACCCATCGCCTGCATCACAGAACCCTGGTGCTGTTCTTCGATGTCGAGGGTCACGTTTTCGAATGGCTCCTGCTTGCGGCCTTCGAATTCACGGAAGATAACTTTCGGACGGGATACCGCCAGTTCGAAACCTTCACGACGCATGTTTTCGATCAGAACTGACAGGTGAAGTTCACCACGGCCTGAAACGCGGAAGGCGTCGGCGTCCGGGGTTTCTTCAACACGCAGTGCCACGTTATGCACCAGCTCCTTGTTCAGACGGTCAAGGATCTGACGTGAAGTCACATACTTACCTTCTTTACCGCAGAACGGAGAGGTGTTAACGCAGAAGAACATGGTTACGGTTGGTTCATCAACGCTCAGGGCTGGCAGCGCTTCCACATTCTGCGTGTCGCAGATGGTGTCAGAGATGTTCAGCTCGCCCAGACCGGTGATGGCGATGATGTCGCCCGCTTCCGCTTCAGCAGATTCGATACGCTCCAGACCCATGTGGCCCAGCACTTTACCGACTTTACCGTTACGGGTTTTGCCTTCGCTATCGATGATCGTAACCTGCTGGTTAGGACGCACTTTACCGCGTTTGATGCGGCCGATACCGATAACACCCAGGTAGTTGTTGTAGTCCAGCTGGGAGATTTGCATCTGCAGCGGGGCTTCCAGCTCAACCTGTGGTGGAGAAACGTGTTTCACGATCGCTTCGTACAGCGGGGTCATATCTTCCGCCATATCCGCGTGATCCAGACCTGCAATACCGTTCAGGGCTGAAGCATAGATAATCGGGAAGTCGAGCTGCTCGTCGGTCGCATCCAGGTTAACGAACAGGTCAAAGACCTGATCAACAACCCAGTCAGGACGTGCGCCAGGGCGGTCAACTTTGTTGATTACCACGATCGGCTTCAGACCATTAGCGAAGGCTTTTTTGGTCACGAAGCGGGTTTGCGGCATTGGGCCATCCATTGCATCCACAACCAGCAGCACCGAGTCAACCATCGACATTACACGCTCTACCTCACCGCCGAAGTCGGCGTGTCCTGGGGTATCAACGATGTTGATGCGATAGTCGTTCCATTTAATGGCGGTGTTTTTTGCGAGGATGGTAATCCCACGCTCTTTCTCCAAATCGTTGGAGTCCATTACGCGTTCGGTCGCTTCGGTGCGGGCATCAAAGGTCCCGGACTGCTGTAGCAACTTATCAACCAGGGTAGTTTTACCATGGTCAACGTGGGCAATAATGGCGATGTTACGCAAATTTTCGATCACAGCTTTGCCTCAGGCATTAGAAATAGCGCGCTATTGTACACGGATTAATCGAAGGACTGAACAGGATCACAAATTTCATATAAAGATAACTGTTCGGATTGCTTTTATAGCCATTTTCAGTGCAAAGCTTGCACTGTGACGAAAAATTGCACCAAAACAGTGCCCATTTATCAGCCAATGGCACCAAAATGGTGCGCGACTTCCATCGTGGTGCAGTCCTCGTCTCACGAGAGGGCGCATCATAGCGCTTTTTTCGGAAAATAAAAAAGTTGGCATAGATTTCGCAATTACTCTAACAAGCAAAAAATGCCAGTTTCCACAACGGTTGTAAGCTTGTCAGAGATCTTTATTATCGGAGTAAGCGCGGCGAAACGCAAAGCGCACCGTGAAGATCTCTAACCACGACGACAATGACAAATCCAGGAGAGTTAAGTATGTCCGCTGAACACGTTCTGTCGATGATGAACGAGCACGAAGTCAAATTTGTTGATCTGCGTTTTACCGATACCAAAGGTAAAGAGCAGCACGTGACTATCCCCGCTCATCAGGTTAATGCTGACTTCTTCGAAGAAGGCAAAATGTTTGACGGCTCCTCGATTGGTGGCTGGAAAGGTATCAACGAATCAGACATGGTTCTGATGCCTGACGCAACCACCGCTGTCCTTGACCCGTTCTTCGAAGATTCCACTCTGATCATCCGTTGTGACATCCTCGAGCCAGGCACCATGCAGGGCTACGATCGTGACCCACGCTCTATCGCTAAACGCGCTGAAGATTTCCTGCGCTCTTCCGGCATCGCGGACACCGTGCTGTTTGGACCAGAACCCGAGTTCTTCCTGTTTGACGATATCCGTTTCGGCAGCAGCACTTCCGGTTCCCATGTCGCTATCGACGACGTTGAAGCTTACTGGAACTCCGGTAAAGCCTATGAAGGCGGCAACAAAGGCCACCGTCCAGGTCTGAAAGGCGGTTACTTCCCAGTGCCACCGGTCGACTCATCACAGGATATCCGCTCTGCTATGTGTCTGACCATGGAGCAGATGGGCCTGGTGGTTGAGGCTCACCACCACGAAGTGGCGACCGCGGGTCAGAACGAAGTGGCAACCCGCTTCAACACCATGACCAAAAAAGCTGACGAAATTCAGATCTACAAATATGTGGTTCACAACGTCGCTCACGCCTACGGCAAAACCGCGACCTTCATGCCTAAGCCAATGTTCGGTGATAACGGTTCTGGTATGCACTGCCACATGTCTCTGTCGAAAGGCGGCACCAACCTGTTCGCTGGCGACAAATACGGCGGCCTGTCTGAAATGGCACTGTTCTATATCGGCGGTGTGATCAAGCACGCTAAAGCGATCAACGCCCTGGCGAACCCGACTACCAACTCTTACAAGCGTCTGGTCCCAGGCTACGAAGCGCCAGTTATGCTGGCTTACTCTGCCCGTAACCGTTCTGCTTCTATCCGTATCCCTGTGGTTGCCAGCCCGAAAGCACGTCGTATCGAAGCGCGCTTCCCGGATCCAGCGGCTAACCCATACCTGTGCTTCGCTGCACTGCTGATGGCTGGCCTGGACGGCATCATCAACAAGATCCACCCTGGCGATGCTATGGACAAAAACCTGTACGACCTGCCACCGGAAGAAGAAGCTGAGATTCCAAAAGTTGCAGGTTCTCTGGACGAAGCTCTGGCTGCACTGAACGAAGACCGCGAGTTCCTGACCCGTGGTGGCGTGTTCACTGACGATGCCATCGAAGCGTACATCGAACTGCGTAAGGCAGAAATTGACCGCATTCGTATGACTCCGCACCCGGTTGAGTTCGAACTGTACTACAGCGTTTAATTGGTTTTATTTGTTGCCGTGGAAACTTTTCAGCCCATCTTCGGATGGGCTTTTTTCTCCACGAATTCAACGTCAGGACGACGATTTCCGGGTTGTATGACTATAATGCACCAATCTGGTGCAGATAAATTACTCAGGAGAACGCTGTAATGGCAACTGGCACGCTGCCCGATGCTGGGCAGATTCTCAATTCACTGATCAACAGTATTTTACTGGTTGATAACGCGTTGGTGGTTCATTACGCCAACCCTGCGGCTCAGCAACTGCTGGCGCAGAGTTCCCGCAAGCTGTTTGGTACGCCCCTGCCGGAACTGATGGGTTATTTTTCCCTGAATATTGAGGTGATGCTCGAAAGTCTGGATGCCGGACAGGGCTTTACCGATAGCGAAGTGACCCTGGTGGTCGACAGCCGTGCGCACATTATGTCGCTCACCGCGCAACGTCTGCCCGAAGGGTTGATTCTGCTGGAAATGGCTCCGATGGATAACCAGCGCAGGCTCAGCCAGGAACAGCTGCAGCATGCACAACAGGTGGCAGCGCGGGATTTAGTCCGCGGTCTGGCACACGAAATTAAAAACCCGCTGGGGGGACTGCGCGGCGCAGCACAGCTGCTGGCCAAAGCCCTGCCCGACCCGTCGTTAACCGAATATACCAAGGTCATCATTGAACAGGCCGATCGCCTGCGCAATCTGGTTGACCGTCTGCTTGGCCCGCAACAGCCGGGGATGCACGTCACCCAGAGCATCCATCAGGTCGCCGAACGCGTGGTCAATCTGGTGTCGATGGAGCTGCCGGAGAATGTGTCGTTAATCCGTGATTACGACCCAAGCCTGCCGGAGCTGCCGCACGACCCGGATCAGATAGAACAAGTCCTTTTGAATGTCGTCCGCAACGCGTTACAGGCATTGGGTGAAGAAGGCGGCACCATTACTTTACGTACCCGCACGGCGTTTCAGTTAACCCTGCACGGTACGCGCTATCGCCTGGTGGCACGCATCGATATTGAAGATGACGGCCCAGGCATTCCGGCGCAGCTGCAGGACACGCTGTTTTACCCGATGGTGAGCGGCCGCGAAGGCGGCACCGGGCTGGGGTTATCCATCGCCCGCAGCCTGATCGACCAGCATTCGGGAAAAATAGAGTTCAACAGCTGGCCCGGACATACTGAATTCTCGGTTTACCTGCCTATTCGCCAGTGAGGTTTCTATGCAACGAGGGATAGTTTGGATCGTCGATGACGATAGCTCCATCCGCTGGGTGCTCGAACGTGCGCTCACTGGAGCCGGTTTGAGCTGCGCGACTTTTGACAGCGCGAACGAGGTGCTGGAAGCCCTCGCCACTAAGACCCCAGATGTATTACTGTCAGACATTCGTATGCCCGGCATGGACGGACTGGCGCTACTGAAGCAGATTAAACAACGCCACCCGATGCTGCCGGTGATCATTATGACCGCGCACTCCGATCTGGACGCGGCGGTGAGCGCTTACCAGCAGGGCGCGTTTGACTACCTGCCTAAACCGTTTGATATCGATGAAGCGGTGGCGCTGGTTGAGCGTGCCATCAGCCACTATCAGGAGCAGCAGCAGCCGCGTAACCAGCCGGTCAGCGGGCCGACCACCGATATTATCGGTGAAGCCCCGGCGATGCAGGATGTGTTCCGTATTATCGGCCGCCTGTCGCGCTCATCGATCAGCGTGTTGATTAACGGCGAGTCCGGTACGGGTAAAGAACTGGTCGCTCATGCCCTGCACCGCCACAGCCCGCGCGCCAAGGCGCCGTTTATTGCGCTGAATATGGCGGCCATTCCCAAAGATCTGATTGAATCCGAACTGTTTGGCCATGAGAAAGGCGCATTTACCGGCGCGAATCAGATCCGTCAGGGCCGTTTTGAGCAGGCCGACGGCGGCACGCTGTTCCTCGATGAAATCGGTGATATGCCGCTGGATGTACAGACTCGTCTGCTGCGCGTGCTGGCCGATGGTCAGTTCTATCGCGTGGGCGGCTATGCGCCGGTGAAAGTGGACGTGCGTATTATTGCCGCAACTCACCAGAACCTGGAGCTGCGCGTGCAGGAGGGGAAATTCCGTGAGGATTTATTCCACCGCCTGAACGTGATCCGCGTACACCTGCCGCCGCTGCGTGAACGTCGTGAAGATATTCCGCGCCTGGCACGTTACTTCCTGCAGGTTGCCGCTCGTGAACTGGGCGTGGAGGCGAAAATTCTGCATCCGGAAACCGAAACGGCGCTGACCCGCCTGCACTGGTCCGGTAACGTGCGCCAGCTGGAGAACACCTGCCGCTGGCTGACGGTGATGGCTGCCGGTCAGGAAGTGTTGATTCAGGATCTGCCGCCGGAGCTGTTTGAGACCTCGACGCCGGAAAACCCGGTGCAGTCGCTGCCGGACAGCTGGGCCACGCTGCTGGCACAGTGGGCCGACCGCGCGCTACGTTCCGGTCATCAAAACCTGCTGTCGGAAGCTCAACCGGAGATGGAGCGTACGCTGCTGACTACCGCGCTGCGTCACACGCAGGGGCATAAGCAGGAAGCCGCTCGTTTGCTCGGCTGGGGGCGAAATACCCTGACCCGCAAGCTGAAAGAGCTGGGAATGGAGTAACCGGCGGTAACGCCATCCGGGCGGACCGAAAAAAGGTCCGCCCCTACAACATCCTGCACTTCTCTAGCCGCCCGATCAGATCACCCTTGAGAATCGTGCGCCAGACGCTTTCTCCCGCAGGTAGCGGTCGAAGCACATGCAGATATTCCTAATCAGCAATCGCCCCTTAGCGCTCACTAAAAGCCCGTTGGCGTGGTATTCCACCAGCCCGTCGCCGATCAGCGGCAGCATGGCGCTGAGATCCTCGGCAAAATAGTCGCGGAAGTCGATGCCGTAGCGCTGTTCCATCTCACTAAACGACAGCGCGAAGTTGCAGATCAGACTTTTGATTACATCGCGGCGCAGGCAGTCATCCTCACTCAGCTGCAGCCCGCGCCACAGGGCCGTATCCTGCTGCTTAACCTGCGCGTAATACTCTTTTAGCGCTTTGTGATTCTGTGCATAGCTGTCGCCGATCATACTGATTGCCGATACGCCCATTCCCAGCAGGTCGCTGTCGCCCTGCGTGGTATATCCCTGGAAGTTGCGGTGCAGTTTGCCGCTGCGCTGCGCCACCGCCAGCTCATCATCGTGGCGGGCAAAGTGGTCCATGCCGATAAACTGGTAGCCCTGCGAAGTGAGCGTGGCAATGGTTTGCTGCAGGATCTCCAGCTTCTGCGCGGCATCCGGCAGCTCATCCTCGCGGATCTTACGCTGGGCGGCAAACAGTGCCGGCATGTGGGCATAGTTGAACACGCTGAGGCGGTCGGGATTCAGCTCGGCGACTTTTTGCAGCGTGAAGGCAAAACTCTCCGGCGTCTGCTTCGGCAGGCCGTAGATCAGGTCAATGTTGGTAGAGGCAAATCCCAGCTGGCGCGCACGCGCCATCAGGGCGAAGATCATCGCTTCATCCTGCACGCGATTGACCTTCTCCTGCACCTCCTTGTTGAAGTCCTGTACCCCCATGCTCAGGCGATTAAAGCCTTTAAGGCGCAGGTGGTCCAGCACGTCCAGCTCAATTTCGCGCGGGTCGATCTCAATCGAGATCTCAGCCTGTGGGCTGAAAGCGAAGTGCTGACGCAGGCAGTCCATAAGGCGGCTGATTTGCGCTTTATTAAGAAAGGTCGGCGTGCCGCCGCCCCAGTGCATCTGGCTGACGGTGCGCTGCGAAAACAGCGGCGCGCGGGCTGCTATCTCCAGCACCAGCGCATCGAGATACTCATCGGCTTTGTGCTGCTGGCGTGTGACCTGCTTGTTGCAGCCGCAGAAGTAGCACAGCTTGTGGCAGAACGGGATATGCAGATAGAGCGACAGCGGCCGCTGGGGGTAACGCGCCGCAGTCTGTAGAAAGGCCTGCTCATCGTAATCCTGCTTAAATTCCAGCGCGGTCGGATAGGAGGTGTAGCGGGGTCCGGCGGTGTTGTATTTCTGAATGAGCGGCAGGTCCCATTCGGTTGTCTGTTGCAGCATCTTCACGGTCCTCGTCTTCTGGGCTTTGACCGCCGCGAGACAGGAAGCTGCTGGCTGACGATCCGACTACGCAGCCGGGTCTTCAGCCGCGATAGCCGCTGTAGTTTAACGAATAACCACCCCAGCCAGCACAGCAGAATCAGCGCAATAATTGATCCAGGCCAAATCATCGCCAGATACCCAAAATGAAAAAGCAGCGCCAGATTGCGCTGCTTCAGATTTCGTCAGAGAAACGCGGGTTCACTGAAGATCAATTGCCGCCCTTGAGTAGGCGATACATATCTTCTTCGGCCTGCTCGTCATCAGCGTCATCGTCCAGCGTGATACCAAGCTGCTCCATCAGCACGTCGATGCGGTCCAGAGACTGGTCCAGCCATGCCTGCTCTTCCGCTGACAGGCTCTCGCCATTTTCCAGACGATCGAGCAGGGTATCCAGGCGCTCGTCATTTTCCAGCTGTGCCAGTTCTTCTTCTGGCGTCAGGCGGGGCTTTTTCTCAACCGGCTTGGCGACTTTCGCCGGCTTCACGGGTTTGCTGGCCGCCACATCGGCACCCAGCGCAATAGGCTTTTTGCTGCCAATACGCGGATCTTTGGCCGGCTTGCTGTCGGAACTTTTCGCACTGGTGGCCGCCGGGTTGGCTCGGCTGCCGGAACTGTTACCGCTGTGCTTCTTGTCGCGCTTACGGGCGCGCGCTTCCTGGTCGATCTCTTCACGCGATTTGCGTTTTACTCGTGCGCCCGGTTTTTTATCCTGGGGTGTGCGTGCAGGTTGCTTCATGGTTTCTGCTCTCAGACGTTTATCTTCAGTATAGAATTGCGGCGGAATCTAGCAGAAAGCAGAGCAAGAAAAAAGGCGCCAGGTCACCCTGTCGCCTTTTTTCACACCTTCCGCAGAAGGACTGACAATGTCAGCATCCATTTTAGCAGCTAGCGTCCCTGTTTTCCCTTTGCCTTTGCCCCCATCCTGGTTAGCATCCTGAGTCCCTGCCGAGCACGCCTGTGCGCTAATCCATCCCCGCTCACGATCTTCCTGATACTCCCTGAGCGCTTCATCCTGAAGTGAAACATCCTGTTTCCGACTACAAATGTAGACTAACCAGTCCGTCTCACAAGGTGAGGAACGTAATTTTTACTCTGTTTTTTTTCATTTTTTTATAACTTAATGATAAATATTAAGAAATATAATTTCATTTAGTGTCAAATGCAGAGAGTGCTGCCAGCAGCAATAGTCAATGTCTCACAGACGAAATCGAGACCGCGTCTTACCGGGCGCTTTAGCACCATACAGGGTATAATCAGCGCAATTGCCCTTTTTATCCTGGAGTATCTATTTTGTCTGGCTGGAATTATCACGTCACCCATTTTGTCACCAGCGCCCCCGATATCCGTCACCTGCCTGCCGATACCGGCATCGAAGTGGCTTTTGCCGGGCGTTCTAACGCGGGTAAATCCAGCGCACTCAATACGCTGACGAACCAGAAAGCCCTCGCGCGTACCAGTAAAACGCCGGGTCGTACGCAGCTGATTAACCTGTTCCAGGTGGCCGAGGGCTATCGCCTGGTCGACCTGCCAGGCTATGGCTATGCGCAGGTTCCGGAAGAGATGAAACTGAAATGGCAGCGTTCGCTGGCTGAGTATCTGCGCGAGCGCGTCTGTCTGAAAGGGCTGGTGGTGCTGATGGATATTCGTCACCCGCTGAAAGACCTCGATCGCCAGATGGTGATGTGGGCGGTCCAGAGCGGCATTGAAGTGCTGATACTGCTGACCAAAGCCGATAAGCTGGCCTCCGGTGCGCGCAAAGCGCAGCTCAATGCCGTGCGTGAAGAGGCTAAGACCTTCCTCGGTACCGTGGAAGTTGAAGCATTCTCATCGCTGAAGAGAATCGGCGTAGATAAGCTGAGCCAGAAGCTCGACAGCTGGTATCGCGATCTGCCACCGGCTACGGAAGATGATATTCCTGCTGAATAAGCTCCCCGCTTCACCGGGCCAGGCACGCCTGGCCCCTACGCAATCGGTATAAACACCGCACGAAATCCCAGGTAGCGCCCAATAAAAAACGCCCCAGTCATTACTGACTGGGGCGGCTAAATATTCAGCCAAATCCGATTACGTGAAGTAAAAGGTCTGAAAGATAGAACATCTTACCTCTGTACCCTACAACTCGAACTTTACATGATTTTCTGAGCGCTCAAAAGGGTTTTTTGTAGTTAATTTTCAGAAAACCACAGCAGTAATCCAACTCAGGTCACATTCTGAGGGTCATGCTGTAGCTTAATTACGAAAAAAGTGTTTTAGCTGAGAAGCTTAGGTGATTTTCTGAACGCTGAGTACAGAAATGGGGCGCTGAACCGATTAACGCTACGAATTTCTTATGGATACTGCACGCTGCTGATTTGCAGAAAAAAACAGCAGCATGCAGTTGGGAATAACTTAGTGCGCCTGATCCCAGTTGTCGCCCACGCCGATATCGACGCGCAGCGGCACATCCAGTTTCATACTGCCTTCCATTAGCTCACGAATTTTCGCTGAAGCCGCTTCGACCAGATCGGCCTCCACTTCAAACACCAGTTCATCGTGTACCTGCATGATCATTTTGATCTGCGGGGTTTCCTGCGCGGAGAGCCATTCATCGACCGCAATCATTGCGCGTTTAATGATATCCGCAGCGGTTCCCTGCATCGGGGCGTTGATTGCCGCACGCTCCGCAGCTTTACGGCGCATCGCGTTGCTGGCTTTAATGTCGGGCAGATAGAGGCGGCGCCCATCCAACGTCTCGACATAGCCCTTCTCTGCCGCCAGTTCGCGGGTGCTTTCCATATACTGCAATACGCCCGGATAGCGTTCGAAATAGAGGTCCATATATTTCTTCGCTTCACCGGCGCCAATATTCAGCTGGCGCGAAAGCCCGAATGCGCTCATACCGTAGATCAGACCAAAGTTAATCGCCTTGGCGCTGCGGCGCTGTTCGCCGCTGACTTTGTCCAGCGCCACGCCAAAGACTTCGGCGGCGGTGGCGCGGTGAATATCCTGCTCGCTGGCAAAGGCGGTCAGCAGCCCTTTATCCTGTGACAGGTGCGCCATAATACGCAGCTCAATCTGCGAGTAGTCGGCTGCGACAATGCGGCTGCCCTTCGGGGCAATAAAAGCCTGACGGATACGGCGCCCTTCATCATTGCGCACCGGGATGTTTTGCAGATTTGGATCGCTGGACGAGAGACGCCCGGTCGCCGTCACCGTCTGGTGATAGGAGGTGTGCACGCGGCCACTGTGCGGATTAATCATCAGCGGCAGCTTGTCGGTATAGGTCGACTTCAGTTTTGAAAGCCCACGATGCTCCAGAATCACCTTCGGCAGCGGGTAGTCCAGCGCCAGCTCGGCTAAGACTTCCTCACTGGTCGACGGCGCCCCACCCGGGGTTTTCTTGGTGGGTTTAATCCCCTGCTTTTCAAACAGGATGGTCTGCAGCTGTTTCGGAGAGGAGAGGTTGAACGGCTCTCCCGCCAGTTCGTGTGCTTTCAGTTCCAGTTCGGCCAGACGCGCTCCCAGCTCCTGCGAGTGCGCGGCCAGGATGTTCTGATCGATCAGCACGCCGTTGCGCTCAATACGCGAAATAACCGGCACCAGCGGCATCTCGACCTGCTCAAAGACGTTTTTTGGCCCCTGCTCTTTTTCAAGCTCCGGCCACATTTTCAAATGCAGCTGCAGCGTAACGTCGGCATCTTCCGCGGCGTAGTGTGCGGCCTGCTCAAGCGCGATCTGGTTAAAGGTCAGCTGATTTTTGCCTTTGCCGGCGATCTCCTCAAAGGTCACCGTTTTATGGCTCAGCCAGCGCGCGGCCAGGCTGTCCATATCATGGCGGCCCGCCACGCTGTTAAGCGCGTAAGACTCCAGCATGGTATCGAACTGAATGCCCTGCAGCTGGATACCGTAGTTATCCAGCACGCCACGGTCATACTTCAGGTTCTGCCCAACCTTCAGCGCTTTCGGGTCTTCCAGCAGCGGTTTCAGACGATCCAGCACGGCTTGACGATCCAGCTGCTCTGGCGCATCAAGATAGTCGTGCGCTACCGGGAGATAGGCGGCCTCGCCCGGTGCGGTGGCAAACGACAGGCCGATGATATTGGCACTGAGGGTGTCCAGCGAGTCCGTTTCCAAATCGAAGGCGAACAGCTTGCTGTCCTGTAATTTTTTCAGCCAGCGGGTGAAGGTCTCGTCATCAAGAATGGTGACGTAGCCATCAGAGGAGAGCACGCTGGTCGTCTCTTCTGCTGCGGGCTCGCTTTCCGCCGCTGCCACTTTTTTCGCAGAGGGATTGCCTTTATTACCCTGCAGCCATTTGCCCTCTTCGAGGTCAACAATCCAGCGCTTGAATTCGTAATGCTTAAATAACCCCAGCAGCTCTTCAACGGCGGGTTCTTCAACCGTCAGCTTATCGCAGGTCAATTCCAGCTCAACATCGGTTTTAATCGTCGCCAGCTGATAGGAGAGGAAAGCCATCTCCTTATTTTGCTCCAGCTTGGCCGCCATGGTTTTTGCCCCGCGGAAGGTCAGGGTCGCGACTTTATCCAGATTGTCATAGATATCTTTTACGCCGCCTAATCCCTGCAGCAGCGCCTGCGCCGTTTTTTCGCCCACGCCCGCAACGCCTGGAATGTTATCCGAGGAGTCGCCCATCAGGGCGAGAAAATCAATAATCAGCGACGGCGGAATACCATATTTCTCTTCCACTTCATCCGGCCCAAGGATGGCATTATTCATGGTGTTAATCAGCGTGATGTTCGGCGATACCAGCTGGGCCATGTCTTTATCGCCCGTGCTGATCAGCACAGGTTTGCCCATCTTCTCTGCCGCCAGCGCCAGCGTACCGATGACGTCATCAGCCTCTACGCCGGAAATAGCCAGCAGCGGCAAGCCCATCGCTTTGACCATGGTATGCAGCGGTTCAATCTGCGCACGTAGATCGTCCGGCATCGGCGGGCGATGCGATTTGTATGCTTCAAATAATTCGTCGCGGAAGGTTTTACCCTTGGCATCAAATACCACGGCCACATGACTAGGCTTATATTGCAGCAGCAGGCTGCGCAGCATATTTAATACGCCGTACATTGCACCGGTGGGTTCGCCCGCGCTATTGGTCAGCGGAGGGAACGCGTGATAAGCACGGTACAGGTAGGAAGATCCATCTACCAGAATCAGCGGGTTTTCTGCAATTTGAGCCATAAGTCGTCACGTTCTTCTTGGGTTTCGATTGAGGGTAAGGATGCCACAGCTCACTATAAAAGATGAAATCACAACGGCGAATAATCATCAGATAGTGCTGTTTTTGCGCAGCGCCTCGCAGTGATTTTCTGTGGATAAGTTTGTGCGTAAATTTAATAACGATTAATTAATGGCAGATAAGCGCGCAATGAATAAATTAAAGTCACCTTTAAAATCATTTAGTTAGTTTATCTCATTAGGATTATCTTTAGATTTTACGGCGTTAGCGAGATGTGGATATAAGTTGGCAACACCAGGCAACGACGCACGATCTCCGTCTGAGGAAAGGGCACTTTTACGACAAATATTTTGCAAGGCGGGAAGAAAAAACGCCGGGCGAGCCGGCGTTTAGTGGCACTCTTCGCGGATTTACTTCTGAGTAATCAGGAATTTCACCACGTTGGCATACTGCTGAACATAGTTATCCATGGAGCTGGTATCCAGGCCACCGTTGTTAACCATATATTTGCCGTTAACAAACATCGCAGGCACGCCGCGCAGGTTAACATCGGCTGCCGCCTTCTCCTGCTGTGCAACCAGCGATTTCACTACGAAGCTGTTCCAGGCAGCATCATAGGCTTCTGGTGTGATACCTGCAGCCTTGACGAAGACGTCCTTCAGGCTGGCCGGATCGGTAATGGTCTGGCTTTTCTGGATACCGTCGAAAATAGGTGCAGTCACTTTATCTTCCACGCCCAGCGCCATAGCGACAGCCCATGCCTGGGTAACGGTTTTACCCATCTCGCCGCCGAGGAATTCAACGTGGTACTTGGTCACTTTGGCGTTCGCCGGCAGGACTTTCTTCACCGCATCGCTGACATGCCAGACATGCTCGAACTCATAGCAGTGTGGGCAGAAGAACGAGAAGAACTCGAGAACCTGTGGCTCACCGGTTACAGGCTTATCCATAGTCACGTATTGCTGACCATCGGTAAATTGTGCAGCTGAAGCGCTGAATGCCAGAACCATACCGACGAGCGCAAACCAAATCTTTTTCATCGCGAAACTCTCTCCATAACAACTTAATAGGCGAACCAAAGGCGATCACACCTGGAATACAGGTGTCAGCTGCAGCGGAGGCTCCTGCAACAGCTTGTCCTGTTCGTTAAAAGTGGAAATCTGTCGGCGCCAGAAATCCTCATCCGTCATCCACGGAAAACTGCCTGGGAAGGCCGGATCCTGCCAGCGGCGTACAACCCACGCCAGATAATAAACCATCCGCATAGCACGTAAAGGCTCAATCAGTGACAATTCATGAGCGTCGAAGTCGCAGAACTCAGCGTATGCTTCCAGCAGGATATCCCACTGCAGGCGCTGTTCCTGACGGTCGCCGCTTACCAGCATCCACAGATCCTGCACGGCCGGGCCATTACGGGCATCGTCGAGATCGACAAATAACGGGCCATCGCGCCATAAAATATTGCCGGGGTGGCAGTCACCGTGCAGGCGCAAAGGCTGCCACTGAGTATGCCAGCAGTTTTGTAAAGTTGTGCGCAGGCGTTCAATACTGGCGAGTAAATCCGCTTTCAGCTTCGACGGCACCAGCGTGCTGTCGGCAAAAATCTGCAGCGGTTCCTCGATGTACTCCTGCAAACCAATCGTTGGCCGCTGGCTGAAGAGCTTGCGCCGCCCCACCTGATGAATGCGTCCGAGGAAACGCCCTACCCATTCCAGATGATCGTAATTGTCCGTCTCATACTGGCGGCCGCCCAGGCTGGGAAATACCGCATACCAGAAGCCCTGGTGCTGATGGAGCATCGAGCCATTGAGTTCCAACGGCGCGGCGATGGGGATTTCATCGGCAAACAGTTCGCTGGCAAACTGATGCTCTTCCTCTATCTGCCCCTGAGACCAGCGCTGTGGGCGATAGAACTTAGCGACGTAACGGCGTTTATCATCATCGGAAAACTGATAGACGCGGTTCTCATAGCTGTTCAGCGCCGTCAGGCCAGACTCCACGCGTAGCCCGGTCTCCCACAGTGCATCAAGGATGGTATCAGGCGTTAAAGTGTGGAAGTTAAAAGCAGGTTCTTTCATCCGGCGAGCCCGTTGGTCATGACATGAGATACCTGCAAGAATATCATTAAATGGCCGCCGTCATGGGCCAGCGGCCGATTTAATCCTTGATCACGCCCCGCGCCCGCAGCAGTGCAGTCTTGAAATCATCCTCATAGTCTTTTTTCAGACCGGGAATTTCAGCGTGCTTATCACTGCCGCGCATTTTGAGATGGTAGATCAGCACATCATCGGTTAATTGAGTAAAAGGCTGTTTAAAGCCGGCTTCATCGGCTAACTTCTGTAAAAATTCGACTAAATTCAGATCGGGATCCTGCTGCCAGGCGGGTTGCAGCAGGCTGATTAATTCATTGAGGCGGTGGCATTTCATGCTGTTGTCCCTGTATAAAGAAACCCAACGTTAAGCATAGGGCATAAACCAATGAGTATGACGAGTGCCGTGGCAGGACCCGGGATCACCGGGGTGATCCTGGCAGGTGGCCGTGGCAGCCGCATGGGCGGTAAAGATAAGGGGCTGGTGCTGTATCAGAACAAGCCGCTGTATCAGCACGTGCTGCAACGCTTTGCGCCGCAGGTCACTACTGTATGGATTAATGCCAACCGGAATATTGAGGTATATCAACAGAGCGGCGTGCCGACGATCGCCGATACGCTGAGCGACTTTCCCGGGCCGCTGGCGGGGATGTTAGCTGCACTGCAGCAGGCAGAAAGCGAATGGGTTGCCTTCTGCTCCTGCGATACGCCCTGCGTGCCGTCCAATCTGGTGAGCGAGCTATGGAAGAATCGGGGACAAGCGCTGGCAGTGTGGCCGCGCACGGAACAGCGCGATCATCCCACGCTGGCGTTGCTGCATCGCAGTCTGGCGGCGCCGTTGCAGGATTATCTGGCGCGAGGCGAGCGCAAACTGATGCTGTTTCTCCAACAGGTTGGTGGGCACAGCGTATTATTTACCCAGGCGGAAGCCGCATTTCGCAATATTAATCAGCCGGAAGATCTTTTATAGCGTGAAGAAGGGGGATTTTGCGCTGATAAGAGCATATGAAACTGATTTCTCAGTCCTGTAAACGCAAAAAACCCCGGCCTTTCGGTCGGGGTTATTGCTTTATTTGATGCCTGGCAGTTCCCTACTCTCGCATGGGGAGGCCCCACACTACCATCGGCGCTACGGCGTTTCACTTCTGAGTTCGG